>ERZ1066137.46-NODE-46-length-133270-cov-16.871726_pt1 | contig 133270 bp, 119 predicted proteins | sample MGYA00382784_ERZ1066137 | MGnify/ENA primary metagenome ERZ1066137 (study PRJEB33369, sample SAMEA5778367) | biofilm metagenome | biome: Industrial cooling water; feature: Water cooling tower basin; material: Biofilm | place: United Arab Emirates | collected... | reverse complement strand
GCTCGCGACCGGCCGCCCGCACGCGCGCGCGACCGCCGACCGCGTCGCCGCCGGCCTCGACGCCTACGCCGCCGCCTGGGCCGCGATGCACGAGGACGCCTGCCTGGCGACCCACGCCCGCCGCGAGCAGTCCGCCGAGCTGCTCGACCTGCGGATGGCCTGCCTCGGCGAGCGCCGCGGCGAGCTGGCCGCGCTCGCCGACCTGCTCGCAAGGACAGGCCCCGAGGTCGTCGACCGCGCGGTCCAGGCGACCGCCGCCCTGACCCCGCTGCGCCGCTGCGCCGACGTCGCCGCGCTGACGTCCGCCGCGCCGCCGCCCGACGACCCGGCCGCGCAGGCCGAGATCCAGGCGCTCCGCGGCCGCCTCGCCGAGGCCAAGGCGATGCTCGACGCCGGCCGCCTCGCCGACGGCCTCGCCCGCGCCCAGGAGGCCTCGTCCGCCGCCGAGGCGCTCGCCTGGCGCCCGCTCGTCGCCGAGGCGCTCTACACCCTCGGCCTGCTCCAGAACCGCACCGGCGACCCCCGCCTCGCCGGGGCGACCCTCGCCCGCGCCGCCCTGACCGCCACCGCGACCCGCGCCGACGAGCTCGCCGCCCGCGCGATGGTCGAGCTCGTCGGCTGCCTCGGCGTCTACCAGGCCGACTTCGCCGGCGCCGACCGCTGGTCCGAGCTCGCCGCCGCCATGGTCGAACGGCTAGGTCCCTCCGGACAGGTCCTCGAGGCCAAGCGGCTCGCCCACACCGGCCTGGTCGCCCAGCTCCGCGGCGACTTCGCGGCCGCCCGCGACCTGCACGAGCGCGCGCTCGCGCTGCTCGACCGCCCCGAGCGCCCCGACCCGCCGGCGCTGGTCGGCACGCTCAGCAACCTCGGCAACACCCTCTCGGAGCTCGGCCGCCACGCCGAGGCCGAGGCGAGCCACCGCCGCGCCGTCGCCCTCGCCGAGGAGCTGTTCGGCGACGGCCACCCGCAGCTCGCGACCCTGCTCAACAACCTCGGCGCCTCGCTCGCCGACACCGGCCATGACGACGAGGCCGCGGCGCTGCACGCCCGCGCCCTGGCGATCAAGGAGCGCGCGCTCGGCCCGGGCCACCTGTCCGTCGGGGCATCCCTGCGCAACCTGGCCCAGATCCGCCTGCGCCAGGGCGACCTCGCGGCCGCCGAGGCGATGCTGCGCCGCGCCCTGGCGATCCGCGAGCGCACCCTCGGCCCCGACCACCCCGACCTCGCCGAGCTGTTCCTCGACCTCGCCGAGGTCGCCCGCCGCGAGCGCCGCCTCGCCGCCGCCGAGACGCTGCTGCGCCGCGCCCTCGCCCTCGCCGAGCGCGGCGGCGCGGACCACCCGCAGCGGGTCCCGATCCTCACCGCGATCGGCGCCGCGCTCGTCGAGGCCGGCAAGCGCTCCGCCGCCCGCGAGCCGCTGCGCCGCGCCCTCGCCCTCGAGCCGCCGGACCAGGCCCCCGCGCGCCCGGAGGTCGCCGCCCGCCTGCGCCTCCACCTCGCCGAGGCGCTGTGGCCCGAGCCCACCGACCGCCCCGAGGCCCGCGCCCTCGCCGAGCAGGCCCGCGCGCTGCTGACCGACGCAAGCTTCGCCGACCTCCGCGCCGAGCTCGATCGCTGGCTCATCGCCCACCCGCTCGCCGCGAAGTGATCCCCTGCCCCCGAGCCGCCTCACCGCCCGCGCGGATCGCCCTATACTCGCCCCGGTGCCCCGCGCGTGGATCGTCGCCGCCCTGCTCGTAGCCTGCACCGGGGACCGCCCCGTCCCCGCGCCGTCGCCCGCGCGGGCGAGCCCGGCGTCGAAGACCCTGTCCCCGGAGACACCCTCCTCGGACCCGCACGACCTGTCCTCGAAGTCAGCCTCCGCGGGTCCGCACGACCTGTCCCGCAAGCCATCCGCGTCCGCGCCGCCCGCCGCGGACGCGCCCGCCGGGCCCTTCCCGCTGCGCGCGCACACCGTCGCCGTCGACGGCCACCCGATCGCCGTCCACGCCCGGGTCCCGCCCGCCCCGTGGGCCGCGATCGTGCTCGTCCATGGCCGCACCTGGAGCGCGCTCCCCGACTTCGACCTCCAGGTCCCCGACGCCCGCGTCTCGCTGCTCGACAACCTCGCCGCCGAGGGCCTCGCCGCCTACGCGGTCGACCTCCGCGGCTACGGCGCGACCCCGCGCGACCCGAGCGGCTTCACCACCCCGACCCGGGCGGCCGACGACCTCGCCGCCGTCCTGCGCTTCGTCGCCGCCGAGTCTGGCCTCGCGGCCAGGCCCGCGGTCCTCGGCTGGTCGCTCGGGGCCCGCGTCGCCGCGCTGACCGCCCAGCGCCACCCCGACCTCGCCGGCGCGCTCGTCCTCTACGGCACCCCGTGCAGCGACCCGAGGAACCGCCCCTCGACGCCGATCCGCGACCAGGCCCCGCCGTCCCGCAAGGCCAACACCGAGGCCGCCGCGCGCGCCGACTTCATCACCCCCGACGCGATCGCCCCCGCGGTCGCCGACGCGTTCGTCCGCGCCGCCCTCGCCGCCGACCCGATCAAGGCCGACTGGCGCGAGGTCGAGGTGTGGACGACGATCGACTTCCACCGGCTCCGCGCGCCGATCCTCGCGATCCACGGCGAGCGCGACCCGGTCGTCGACGCCGCCTGCCTGCGCGCCCGCCTCGCCGAGGCGCCCGGCCCGACCGCGATCGAGGTCCTGCCCGGGGCCGACCACGCGGCCCACCTCGAGCGCGCCGCCCCGCGCTTCACCGCCGCCGTCGTCGCCTTCCTGCGCGCGCACCTGTCCCGATAGACCTGTTCGATAAAACATCCGAGCATCGCCCGCCCGGCCTCACCTCACCCGCGCAGGACGGTCCCGCGGACGCGGTCCCACAGCGCGCTCGTCACCCCGAAGTTCCCGCGCTGCATCGCCCGCGGATCGTGGTGGCGGGCGTGGTGCCGCGCCAGCGCCTCGACCCCCGGCAGCCGCCGCAGCGGGTGCGCGCGCGGCAGGTGGAACGCGAGGTGCAGCGCCTCGTAGGTCAGCAGGTACAGCATCGCCGCCGCGAGGAACAGCAGCCCGAAGTCGCGCCCGACGAGCTGTCCGAGCGCCCAGGCGACCGGCGCGACCAGCAGCGCCAGCAGCGGCGCGGCGAACGCGGGGAACAGGATCGCCTTGAACTCGCGCGGCCCCGCGATCTCCATCGCCCCCTCGACGTACAGCGCGTGGTGCGAGACCGTGTGCGCCTCGTACAGCCACTGCGCGGGCGCACGCCGCCGGTGCAGCCAGTCGCGGTGGAACCGCCACTCGGTCGCGATCGCCAGCACCCACAGGCACGGCACCGCCGCCAGGTCCCGAAGGCCAGGTCCCTCGAGACAGGCGATGCAGCCCGCGATCACCGCCGCGCCGACGACGAACGGCGTCGCCAGGTGCAGATACGGCCGGTAGCCCGCGGGCAGGCCGGCGAGGAAGCGCGCCCGCCGGTCCAGCGCCCGCCCCGCGTGCTCGCCCGCGCCCGCCATGGCGTCAGCCCTGCGGCGGCGCGATGCAGCAGCCGGTGACGCAGAACAGCCCCTCGGGGCAGTCCGCCTGGCCGTTGGGGCAGGGCGGCTCCCACTCCTGGCAACCGCCGGGCACGTCGCAGCCCTCGGGCAGCTCGGTCTCGCCGAAGCACAGCTCGCAGTCGTCGGGGTTGCAGTCGTTGCCGCAGTCGTCGATCTGCGGCGTGCACTGGACGCACGCGTCGAGGTTGATCAGCGAGCAGTCCGGGCCCGAGTTGAGGAACACGTTGACGTCGCCGTTCGGCGTCGAGATCGTGCAGCAGCCGAAGCAGTCGCAGCCGTTCGGCACGAACTGCTCGCAGTTCGCCTTGCACTCCTCCGACTGGCCCATCATCCCGTCGCACTGGTTGCCGCCGGTGTACTCGCAGCCGATCCCGGCGCCCGGGTTGGCCGGGTCGCACTTGAGGTCCCACAGGCAGCCCTCGCTCTGGCCGCTGTTGCCGTCGAAGAAGCAGTCCTGCTTGCAGTCGACGTTGTCGCCCGGGATCCCGGTCTGGAAGCTGCCCTCGTCGTCGTCGCACGGCCCCGTGCACTCCGGGTCGTCGAGGTCGGTCTTGCCGTCGCCGTCGTTGTCCATCCCGTCGGCGCACCGGTAGATCTTGCCGCCGCACGCGATCCCGCCGCCGCCGGTCGTCGCCGTCACGTTCGTCGTCGAGCCCGGCTCGGCCGTCGTCGACGAGGTCGGCTCGGCCGTCCCGCTCGAGGTGTCCCCGCTCGATCCCGAGCCGGTCGTCGGCACGACGATCCCGCTCGTTCCCGTCCCGGTCGAGCCGGCGGTCTCGGTCGCGGTGGCGGCTTCCTCGGACTTGCACGCGACGGACAGGACGAACACCAGGGACAGGAGGCGACAGGTCGAGCGCATGACGGACATGAGACCACGCCGCGCCGCTTGATTCCAGGTCGACCCCGGGCCGACCCATGTCCCGTCGCCCGGCGCCGCCCTCGCCCGTGCGCTCGCCGAAGAGGAGGCCTGAGCCGACGCCGCGCGCGCCGCCGGCCGTCGACCAGGAACCTCCGCGGGGTCCGCAGACCCCCGACGAGCGCGAGCTCCTGCCCGGGCGTCGAACCGCGGCCGCCGAGGCCCCGCGTCGTCGTGCGGGCAGCGACTCGACGCGGCCTCGATATCTCTGTTCTTCAAGACATGTTCTCAGGGATAGCTTGTCGGTACGCGCCCAGCGTCGTCCACGTCGTCCGCGGGTCCTCGCCGTCGCCGCACGGGCGACGCGATCCGCGGCCCCGCCGGCCCTCGCCGTCGCCGCACGCCGCACGCGATCCGCGGCCCCGGTCCTCGCGGCCCCACCACGGCGCTCCCCCTCTCCCGCCGTCCCGCGACGGCCGAGCCCGCCGCGGCGCTCTGCCGCGCCGCTCTCCGCCGCGCCGGTGCTCGCCGCGCCGCTCGTCGCCGGCGGCTCGCTCGCGGCCGTCGCCCGCGACCCGCCCCCGCCGCACGCCACACGCGCGAGCCCGAGCGCGGCCTCCTTCGCCCGAAACAACTGCATCCGCGGCGGCCTCCCGCGCACGCCCGCGCGAGCGCGCGCCCGCAGGTTACGCCCTCGCAATGCACCTGGAGCACGGCGTCCGCCGAAGATTGGCTATCGTTGGCCGCGTGATGCTCGCCCGTCTCGTCCCCGCCCTCGGCGGGGCGCTGCTCCTCCTCGGCTGCGCCGGAGCGCCGTGCAAGACCGCGACCTGCGAGGCCCGGCGGCTGGTCGACGGGCTGGCCCGCCGGCAGGGCGGCCTCGACGACCGGCGGCTCGCGTTCGCGGCGGCGCGCGACGACCTGGCGCTCGGGACATGCCCCGAGGGAAAGGTCCCGCGCGGGACCCTGTGCGCCGCCCGGTCCGCGGCCGGGCGGACCGTCGAGCTGCACGCCGCGCTCGACCCGGTCGACCCGCGCGAGTCGAAGTACACCCTCGGCCTCGCGGTCGCCGGCCGCGGCGCTCCGCTCGACCCGCCGGGCCTCGGCGCGCCGTACGGGCACACCCTGGCCGAAGAGCCAGGCTGGCTGGTCGCCGGCGGCGTGCTGCTGATCCGCCCGCTCGCGGGCACGCTCGCGTGGATCTCGCCGAAGCTGGTCGGCGACCCGCTCGACCGCCTCGAGGCCGACGCGCTGCCGCAGGTGCCGCGCTGGGGCGAGATCCGGATCTTCCTCGCCGTGCAGTCGCGCTGGCGCGCCGAGTTCGACCCGTACCGCCGCGAGTACCAGTTCAGCCCGCGCGCCGACGACGGCCCGCGCGAGACGACCACGATCGTCGCCGAGCTGCGGCACCGCCCCGGCGAGCGCGAGCCCGACGACACCTCCCGCGTCGACGCGCTCCAGATCGTCGCCACGCGCGACGAGGCGGCCCTGGAGCCGGCCTGGGTCGCCTCGTGGCTCCGCGACCTCCACCTCGCCGACGCCCTGCCCGCGCTCGAGGCCGCCGCCACCCAGGCCGCGACGACCGACTGCGTGCGCGCCGCGAAGCACGGCAACTTCGCGATCACCTGGTCGATCCGCCGCCAGGGCCCGAACCACGTGCACACGATCACCGCCAGCCGCAGGCTCCACGCCGTCGAACGTTTCCCCGCCGCCCCGTTCAACCTCTGCCCCGAGGCCCGCGGCGTGTTCTCGCGCTGACGCTTGCACGCCCGCGCGACCGGTTCCATGGTCCGGGGCGTGCCACCGATCCTCCACATCCACGCCGGAGACTGCGCCGCCGCGGTCGCGCGGACGGCCGGGCTCGCCGGCGACGTCCTCCCCTGGCGCGACAGCGCCGCGGTCGGCCCGTGCTCCCGCGATCGCGGCCGGCACCTGTTCCTGCGCGCCGCCTTCTGGCAGGTCGACTTCTCCGAGCTCCAGCGGCCCGAGGAGCTCCCCGGCGACCACGAGCGGATCCTGTGGTTCGGCCCCGACCCGTGGGAGCAGCTCCAGCTCGTCGAGGTGCTCGCCTACCTGTCCGATGGGCCATGCACGATCGTCCCGCTCCCGCGCGCGGTCCCGCACCTGAGCCCGGCCGAGCTCGCCGCCGCGTTCGCCGCGCGCCGGCCCGCCGAGTCCTTGCGCTACTTCGCCGCCGCGCTGTGGTTCGACTACTGCGACAACGACCTGCCGGGGATCCGGCTGCGGATCCGCCGGGCCGCCGCCGACCCGCGGCTGCCCCACCTCGGCGCGGCGCTGCGGCGGATCCTCCAGGACCGGCTCGAGCGCCGGACCGAGCGCGAGGTCGAGGCGCTCGTGCGCGCCGGGGTCCGCGACGTCCCGGCGCTGATGGAGGCCCTGCGCGCGCGCGAGCTGCCGACCCACGGCGCCTGGTACGGCGACACGATCGTCGGGCGCCTGCGCGACGCGGCGCTCACTGAAGCCGCATGCCCGCCTTGATCACCAGGCCGCGCTCGGTCGCGTAGACCTCGTAGCCCGCGGCGCCGAACATCTTGTACATGTCGAGCAGCGCCGTCACCTCCGGCTGCCCGCTCATCTGCAGCAGCGGCCCGAGGTCCTGCATCATCCTGCCGAGGTTGTAGGCGACGACCGCGAGCGGCGGGTCCTTCTCGTCGGCGCCCGACAGCAGCGCGTCGAGCTGCTTCTGCGAGCTCGGGCCGACCGCGACCGCGAGCCCCTTGCCGGCCTTGGCCGCGTACGCGATCCCGTTGACGAACGGCACCGTCCCGTCGGGCACGCTGACGACCTTGCCGTCGTCCGTCACCTGGAACTGCGCGAGCTCCGGCGACTTGGCGCGCGCCGCCTCGTAGACCGCCTTCGGGTCGGTCGCTGCGAGCACCGCGTAGCCGTTGATCTCGCTCGGCAAGAACCCGGACATCTTGAAGCTCTCGACCACGAAGTTGAACCCGCGCAGCTGCGGCACGAACGCCGGCATCTGCTCGCTCGCCCCCTTGACGACGTCCTCCGCGAGCCGGTTGAGCTCGGCCAGCTCGGCGCACTGGTACGGCGCCTTCGTCACCGCCTGCGCCTTGCGCATCGCCAGCTCGATCCCCTTGCCGACGTCGCCGCCCGCCCCGATCGCGAACACCGCGTTGTCGCGCAGCGACCGCGACAGCCCCGGCACCGGCGCCGCCAGCCCGCGGAGCTCCTGCGCGATGTCCGAGCGCAGCTCGATCGCCATCAGCCCCTCGAACCCGTCGGCCCCGAGCGACTCGGTGCCGAACACCACCATCGGCGCGATCGCGGCGAGCCCGCGGATCTCGTCCTTGCAGGTCGCCGAGACCTGCGGCCACCGCTCGGCGACCGCCGGAGCGAGCGCCGCGAGCACGTCCTTGTTGAGCGGGTCGCCCTCGCCGAGGAACGCCTCCGTGATCACCTTCGTGTCGACGAAGCCGACGCTGAACCGCCCGAGCCCCCACCCGCCGAGCAGCTCCTTGAGCTTCGACGTGTCGGCGAGCGAGCGCTCCGGCGGGGTCGTCCCGAGCAGGATCCCGAACACGCGGTCGGCCTGGGCCGGCGGCGCGACGCCGAGCACGAACTCGTTGCCGACGATCGCCGCCGCGACCTTGAGCGTGCTGTCGCCGCCGCACCAGTACTCGACGTCGCCGAGCTTGCAGGTCGGGAAGGTGACGCCGCCGTTCTGCTGCACGCGCCCGAGCAGGTCCCGCAGCGCTTGCGGGTCCTTGAGCGCCCACCGGGCCGCCGGCAACAGGCCGATCCCGTAGATCGCCGAGCGCCCGTCGATGTCGATCCCGATCTTGTCGAGGCCGCCGTCCTGGAAGACGACCTTGACCTCGTCGAGGATCGCGCGCATCAGCGGGCCGTGCTCGCCGGTGATCGGCAAGTTGGCGAACTGCTTGCCCATCACGTCGGTCAGCGGGGCCATGCCCTTGTACATGCGGTCCATCATCGGCCGCACGGAGCCGCCGAGCATGACGAACGCGTAGGGCGTGTCGGCGGGGATCTTCTGCAGGACGGCGCGGACGCCCGGGTCGGCGATCGCCTGCGAGGCGACCTCCTCGGTCGACTTGGAGCACCCGGGGATCGCGGACGCGGCCACAAACGCCGCCAGACCCGCACGACAGAGCCACTGCTTCGCTCGCCTCATTGGCCGGTGGTATCACCCTTCAAACGGCGCGGCAACCGCGGCCCGCGGGCCGGTGCGCGCCTCCGACCTCCCGCCCTGGCTTCGAGCACAGACGCGGCGCCCTTTGCTTCGAGCGCAGACGCGGGGCGCGCGGACCAAGGTCTTTGCGCCCCGCGCCCATGCGAGCAGCAAAGCCCGCCGCCCCGGCCTCCGAGCCCCGCTCAAGCGACGTTGAGCCCGAGCCCGCGCCGCGCCTCGAAGTACTCCTCGCTGATGCTGTAGACCACCAGCTCGCGGAGCGCCTCCTTCGGCGAGAAGAACGACCCGAGCATCCGCTGCTCCTGCCCGATCGCGTGGGCCGCCGTCGTCAGGTCGTTGCAGAACAAGAACCCGAGGCGGTACCCCGCCAGCTCGGCCGCGCGGGCCCACCGCTTGACGTCGACCTCGCCCGCCTTGACCAGCCGCTGCACCGCCGCCGCCAGCCGCTCCTGCGCCGCCGGCGGCAGGTGCTTCGCCACCTCGCGCGCCAGCGCCTGCCCGCCGGGCGACAACTCGACCGACCCGACCTTGCACACGCTCATGCACGCGAAGATCACGTCCTTCAGGTTCTCCGGCGACCGGTCGATCACCATGAACGCGTAGTGCGGCGGGTACAGGTCGAGCGCGTGACGGCCGAGCGCGAACACCAGGTTGTTCTCCGACCGCTCGTGCAGCGCCCCCGCGAGCGCGATCATCGTCGGCCGGACCGCCCCGTCGCGCTGGACCCCGAGCACCGCGACGTCGCCGGGCTCGTCTTGCCGGAAGTACAGGTCCGGCAGCGAGAACCCGAGCACCGACGTCACGTACACCAGCATCTGGCTGACCAGCGACGGATCGTCGTCGGGGTCGATCCGGTCCGACGGCCGCAGCGGGTACGGCAGCAGCTTCGGGCGCCAGCCCGCGAGCACCGGCGCGACCAGCCCGAGCACCGCCGCCACGCCCGCGTCCTCGTCGGGGTGGAACACGCAGCGGCGGAGCAGGTCCTCCGACAGCCGCTGGCGGATCCGGCGGAACTCCGGCTGCGGGTAGCGGTTGTACAGCGCCGTCTCCTGCGCGTTCGCCTGCTTGACGAACACCAGCGTCCGCGCGACGCAGAACGCCTTGTCGAGCTCGCGCCGCGCGACGTAGATCTCGAACAGCCGGTGGTAGCTCGCGTAGCGGTGCGGCTCGATCCGGATCAGCGTGAAGTGGGCGCGCACCAGGCTGTCGCCGAACTCGCGCGGCTCCGCGCGCGCGAGCGCCTCGTACAGCTCGACCAGGATCTGCCAGCGGTCCGCGTTGCCCGGGTCGAGCGCCGCCGCGACCTCGAACGCCTTGGCCGCCGCGCGGAAGTCCGACAGGCGCGAGCGATAGATCTCGGCCAGGTTGGTCCACAGCATCGTCCGCAGCCCGACCTCGCCGCCCGGCGGCAGGCGGTTGATCATCTTGCGGTAGGCCCGGTCGAGCGCCTTCCAGTCCTTGCGCTGCGTCAAGATCGTGTCGATCGCCTGGAACGCCTTGAGCTGGCTCGCGTCCTCGTCGAGCACCCGGTCGAAGCGCAGGAGCGCCTGGTCGGGCGCCGCCAGCTCGTCGCGCAGCAGCACCGCCGCCGTGTAGTGGTAGCGGGCGCGCCGCGCCGGCTCTGGCTCGACCTCGACGATCCGGTCGAGCACCCCGACCGCCTCCTTCCACTGCCGGCGCTCGGTGTGCGTGTCGAGCAAGAGGTGCAGCACCGCCAGCTCCTGCGGCCGCAGCTCGAGCGCCCGCTGGAACGCGACGATCGCCTTGCCCGGGTCGCGCAGCTTGTCGCGGAACAGCTTGCCGCTGGCGACGAACAGCTCGAACTTGACCGCCTCGTCGCCGGTCGCGTTGATCATCGCCCGGCGGGTGTTGAGCGCGCCCTGCCAGTCCTCGGCCGCGAGCTGGATCTCGAGCGTCGCCTCGAGCGCCTGCCAGTTGTTCGGGTCGAGCTCGAGCGCGCGGCGCAGGTACGGGCCTGCCTTCTGGGACATGTTACGGCGCTTGCAGATCTCGGCCAGGCGGACGTTGATCGCCGCCGCGATCTTGTCGGTCTTCTCGCGCGCCGTCGTCGCCAGCAGGTGCTCGTAGTGCCTCGCGGCCGCCTCCCAGTCCTCGGCCTCGAAGGTCAGGTCGGCCTGCCCGAGCAGCGCCGTCCAGTTGCCGGCCTCGAGCTCGAGCGCCCGCTTGAACAGCTTGAGCGCCCGCTGCGAGCGCCCGAGCAGCCGCTCGACCCGCGCCGCGCGCAGGCACAGCTCGACGTGCGCCTTCGGGCTGATCGGCGCGCCCGGGGCCTTGCGGACCAGCACCTCGTAGATCGGCGCCGCCGCGACGTAGTTGCCCGCGTCGTAGTAGATCTTCGACAGCACCGTCCCGACGCGCACGTTCTCCGGGTCGAGCTCCATCACCCGCGCGAAGATCTCGGTCGCCTTGGCGACGTCGCCGAGCTGCCGGTAGTAGAGGAACCCCGCCTCGGTGCCGAACTCGACCCGCTCGTAGAAGCTCGTCGCGCACGCGAGCAGCGCCTCGAGCGTCAGCGCCAGGTTCCGGTAGTCCTTGCGCCCGCGGTAGATCTCGGCGAGCAGCACCAGCGCCGGCACGTGCCCCGGCGAGTGCTCGAGCGCGCTGTGCAGGTACACCTCGGCCCGCTCCGACGCGACCAGCCGCTCGTGCAGCAGCTTGGCGACGCGCGTCAGCTCCTCGGTGCGCGCGACCGGGTCGGCGCACAGCGACAGGAAGTGGTCGAGCGCCTGCACCGTCGCGTCCCACTGGCCCGCGCGCTCGTACAGCCGCGCCAGCGCCAGCACCGCGTCCTGCGACCCCGGCTCGAGCTCGATCATCTCGCGGTAGGCCGCGATCGCGTTGGGGATGTCGCCGAGCGACTTGTCGTACACGTAGCCCATCGCGCCGAGCAGGCTGGTCTTCATCGCCCGGTCGCTCGTCACGCCCGCGTGCTCGCGGTACACCTGCACCAGCTCGGCCCACTTCTCGGCCTTGAGGAACTGCTCGGCGAGCTGGTAGTACGCGTAGTCGAGGCCCTGGGCGATCCACGCGCGCCACGCCTCGGCCTCCTGGCCCTGGTAGCCGCTCGCCAGCCCCTCGAACGCGCGCTGCATCTTCTGCAGGATGTCGATCTGGGCCCGCGGATCGGTCGCCTGCGACAGCATCCCCTGCAGCGCCTCGAGCGAGTAGAACATCGCGCTGTCGGTCGTCGGCTGGCTGCGCACCTGCGACGTCACCGTCCCCGCGGTCCCGCGCAGCCCGTCGTCGCCGAGCTCCTGCAGCGCCGCGAGCAGCTGGCCCATGTCCTGGAACCGGTCCTCGCGGCGCTTGGCCATCGCCTTGAGCACCGCCGCCTCGACGAGCGCGGGGATCCCCGCCTCCGGCGCGACGCTACCCGGGGCCGCCGCCGCCGCGAACTTGTGCTGCATCGCCACCTGCGTCGGCCGCCCGAAGAACGGCACCCGCCCGGTCAGCAGCGTGTACATCAGCACCCCGAGCGAGTACACGTCGGTCCGCTGGTCGACCGCCTCGCCGAGCGCCTGCTCCGGCGCGATGAAGTGGACCGCGTCGCCGAGGACCACCGTGCCCGCCTCGCGGTCCTGCGTGACCTCCTCGACGGTCACCATCCCGAAGTCGACCACCTTGACGCGGTCGCCCGCACCGACGATCACGTTGCCCGGCTTGATCGCCCGGTGGTACACCCCCGCCTCGTGGGCCGCCTTGAGCCCGCGCGCGACCTGCAGCGCGATCCCTCGCACCCGCGCCCACGGCAGCCGCCCGCTCCGCCGCAGCAGCGCCCCGAGGTCCTCGCCCTCGACGTGCTCGGCGATGATGTACACGTCGCCCTCGGGGGACAGGTCCGCGTCGAGGATCTCGAGCACGTTCTCGTGCAGCACCGCCGCCGCGGCCTTCGCCTCGCGCAGGATCCGCTCCGCCTGCGCGCGGTCGTGCGAGTACTCGGGCCGGCAGATCTTGAGCGACACCTGCGTCGGCGGATCGATCAGCTCGGCGAGGTACGTGTCGGCGACATCGCCGCGCGCGAGGTGCTTGATCACCTTGAACTCGCCCGCGAAAACGGTCCCGATCATCGCCTTGGGGCTGCGGTCGACGGCTGGATGCTCTTCACTCATGGCCACCGCCGCCACTCTACTCCATCTGCCCCGCGCCCCCGCGGCGCGCCCCGAGGCGCCCGCGCGCGACTTCGAGCGGACCTCGATGCACGCGCTGCGCGAACACGAGCGCCCGCGCTTCGCCCTCGCCTGGGCGGCCTCAGCTCGGCAGGTCGTCGCGCGGGGCCAGCCGCAGCGGCGGCCGCTGCTGCTCCTGCTCCGCGTCGATCTTCTGCAGCGCCGCCGCCAGCACGTCGCGCAGCTGTTCGGCCGCCGGGCGCCGCACCCGGACCGTCACCGAGCCGACGGTGACGTGCAGCGCGCCGCAGGTGCACAGCTGCACGCTGCATTGTTCGTTTTGCGCGAGTGTCCGGGTGCGGTGCTCCATACGTGCTGACGATCCTGCCACACTCGCCCGCTCCCTGCACGCCCCGTCGCGTTCGCTGCAGCGAGGAAACAACCGCGGCCCCTCCGGCGGTCTCACCCGACAGACCAGGCGCCCCGTCGGGACCTGTCCTTTGAGCCACCAGACGTCCGTCGCCGGACCTCTCTCCGAGGTCCGCGCGCGGCGCCGGAGAACCACGTCATGTCGAAGCTGCTCGCCACCCCCGCCCTCCTCCTCGCCCTCCTCTTCGCCCCCGCCGGCTGTGACGTCGAGGACGGCGACAAGCCGGCCCCGCGCGACGACGGCGGGGCCCCGCCCGACGACCTCGCCGACACCGACGGCGAGGACGACGGCGACGCGCCGCCCGACGACCTCGCCGGCGGCGGCGACACCGACACCGGCACCGGCGGCGACACCGACGGCGAGGGCCCGGGCTGCACGCTCGGCGCCTCTCTGCCCCCGGTCGTCACCGGCGCGACGATCGGCAACGACTGCTGATCGGGCTCACGCGCCGCGCTCGCGCAGCCACGCCTGCGCCTCCGCGAGCTGCGAGCTGTACGCCGGCCCGGCCGCGGTGAAGTCCTCGACCGCCCCGCGCGCCAGCTCGAGCGCCCGCGCCTTGGCCCGCCGATCCGGCCACAGCGCCTTCGCCAGCCCGAACCGGGCCTCGCCGAGCTGCTCGCGCGTCCCGTTCGGCACCGCGGTCATCACCGCGATCGACCGCTCGAGCGACTTGATCCCCGCCTTCGTGCGCCCGAGCTTGAGCTCGGCCAGCCCAAGCAGCGCCAGCGCCGCGCCGTAGCGCGGGTGCTTGTCGCCGACCGAGGCCTGGTGGCCGGCGAGCGACTGCTGGAGCAGCTCGAGCGCCTTCGCCGGCTGGCCGAGGTTGAGGTACGCGTCGCCGGCGTTCGACGCGACGTTGGCGGTGTCGGTGTGCGAGTCGCCGAGCAGCTTGCGGCGCAGCGCCAGCGACTTCTCGTACCAGGGCAGCGCCTGCGCGTGGCCGTGCTCGCGCGAGTAGATCGACCCGATATTGTTGTACAGCCGGGCGACCTCGGGGTGCTCGTCGCCGAGCGCCGTCGTGTACGCGTCGAGCGCCTGCATCATGTAGCCGCGGGCGGCCTTGTAGTCGGCCAGCGCCGCGGCCGCGCTGCCGAGGTTGCTGTACACCAGCGCGACCTCCGGGTGCGCCGGCCCGACCAGCTCGACGAGCAGCGCGGCCGCCCGCTCGAGGTACGCCCGCGCCTGCTCGTGCTTGCCGAGCATGCCGGCCATCGCCCCGAGGTTGACCAGCAGCGTCGCCGAGTCGTACGACTTCGCCCCGAAGATCCGCTCGGCCGCCGGCACCGCCTGCTCGAGCAGCTCGAACGCCCGCGCGTGGTCGCCCCTGCGGCTGCTGATCACCCCCTGGGCCGCCAGCCAGCGGTTCTCGAGCTCGCGCGCCCCGCCGCGCCGCTCGAGCACCGCCCGGACGTGGCGCTCCCACAGGTCCGCCAGCTCGAACTGGGTCAGGCGGTAGCCTGTCACGAAGTACAGCCGGATCGCCGCCTCCGCCGCGAGCGCGTCGTACCGGCTCGCCTCGGCCGCCCACACCGCCTCCTCGAGGCGGGCCGCGGCCGCCTTGTAGTCGCCGAGCGCGTCCTCGAGGTTCCCCGCGAGCACCAGCGCGTCCGCCCGCAGCGGCCGGTAGCCGAGCGCCTCGCTGGCGGCCAGCGCCGGCGCGAGCTTCTCCTTCGCCTGCTTGTAGCGGCCCGCGATCAGCTCGGCGCGGACCGGCGCGAGCTCCTTGCGCACCCGCTCGACCTCCGCCCGCGCCGCCTCCGTCTCCGGCGGCGCGACCTGGGACAGGAGCGCCTCCGCGTCGGCGCAGACCGACAGCGGCCGCAGGTCCGACGTCGCCTTGACCGCCTTCGTCACCACGTCGCGGTCGGCCGCCGCGAGCACGTCGACCAGCGCCGCGAGCTCGGTGCGCCGCAGCTCGAGGCAGGCGACGCGCCGGTCGTACAGCAGGTCCGACTGCGCCCCGCTGCGGTTCGCCTCGCACGCCTCGACGCGCATCGCCGACCACGCCGCCACGTACTCGTCCAGCCGCGCGTCGACCCGCGACCACGTGTCCTCGGCGTACGCCAGCCCCGACCCGGTGATCGCCGCGCGGACCGCCTCCTCGCGCGCGGGGCTCCACGCCTCGCCGACACCCGGCGCCGCGTCGCAGCGGTGCGCCTCGAGCTCGGCCTCGAGCGCGCGCCGCTGGTAGACGTTGAGCGCCGTCAGCCCGACCAGCGCCGCGACGCCGGCCCCGATCGCCCACCGCCGCGCCGTGCGGGCCGGGTCGCGCGCGAGCTCGGCGAGCAGCGCCTCCATGCTCGGCCAGCGGTCCTTCGGCTCGCGCATGAGCCCGCGCAGCACCGCCCTGCGCAGCGTCGCCGGCACCTTCGCGTCCGCCGGCGGCGGCTGGACCTCGCCGCCGACGATCGCCTTGCCGAGCTCCTCGTAGCCCTTGCCGCGGAACGGCCGCTGGCCGAACAGCCCCTCGTACAGCGCCACGCAGAACGCGAATTGATCGCTGCGCGCGTCCGGATCGCCGCGCATGTACAGCTCCGGGGCCATGTACGCCGGCGTCCCGCCGAGCAGCGTCGTCTTCATCGACTCGTCCGGCCGGCCCGCCCCCGGCGCCGCCGCCTTCGTCCGCTCGCGCAGCTGCGCCAGCCCGAAGTCGAGCACCCGCACCCGCCCGTCCTTGCCGACCAGCACGTTCTGCGGCTTGTAGTCGCAGTGCACCAGCCCCGCCTCGTGCGCCGCCTGCAGCCCGCGCCCCGCCTGCGCGCACACCTCGACGACCTCGCGCCAGCTCCGCTTCTTCGCCTTGAACCAGTCCTTGAGCGACACCCCGACGATGAACTCCATCGCCACGAACAGCTGCTCCTCCGCCTCGCCGACGTCGTACACCTGCACGATGTTCGGGTGGCTGAGCCGCGCCATCGCCTTGGCCTCGTTCAGCAGCCACGACTTGTCCCACCCGGCCCCGCGCTCCGGCGTCCGCAGCAGCTTGATCGCCACCTTGCGGTCGAGCTCCTCGTCGTAGGCCGCGAACACGACCCCCATGCCGCCCTCGCCGAGCACCCGCAGGAGCGCGTAGCGCCCGAGCTTGGCCCCGAACGAATTCTTGACCTGGTCTTTGAGCCAGTCTGGCAGCGAGCTCCGCGGCGGCTCGGCGGTCGCCGCCGGCGCGAGCTTCTTGCTCGGCGCGCTCGCCTCGCGGTCGACCCGCGTCGGCTCGTCGGCCGAGATGTCGTCCTTCCCCGGCTCCATGCCCCGTCGCCCACCATACAGCCCCGACCGCACCCGGGGTACGCAGCCCGCGCTGCCACGCCGCGCCCGGTCCGCGCGATCGCACCCGCGACCTCGCGGCTCGCCGCGCGTCTCCCCGCGAGCGACGACGTCGCCGCGAACGCGCGCGAGCACGCGGACCTCGCCGCGACCTCGCGCGCCCCCGCGCCGCCCGCCGGACCCTCACGCGCCCCCCTCCGCGGCACCCGTGAACGCCTGCGTCCCCTAGCCCGCGCCCGCGCCCGCGCCCCTGACCTCCACGCCGGCGCCTCGATCCACCCGGCCGCCCCGCGAGCGAACCCACCACGCCGCGCCCGGCTCGCCATCGCCCGCGCCCGACGCGTGACGCCTCGCGCCCGAGCACGCCCATCGGCGGTCGGCCTGCGACCGCAGGCCCGCGCTGACGTGCACCCGCATCGGAGATCTCGACGGCGACACCGAAACCACACTCGCCGCGCTCGTCCGCCCGAAGCACCGCGACGCGCCCGGCCTGCGCGACGCACATCGATCGCCACGGCCCGCACCTCGTCGGGCGCCCCGCCGCGGAGCCCTCGAGCCCATCACGGCCGGCTCCGCCGCCACGTCTCGAGCGAGCCGCCGCAGCGCCCGCGCCTGGTCGACCGCGGCGACCGCCGCCGGCGCCTGCCGCACCGCCGCGTCCGGCACGACCTGTCCCGAGAGACACCCGCCCGCGCCGCCGCGCCCGCCCTGGTCGGCCTCCGCCGCGCGATCTACACTCGTCGCATGCGAAGCGCCCCGCTGCGGCTGATGCTCTTCGATCGCACCTGCTCCGGCAAGCGCCTGCGCCCGGGCCTGTCGCACGCGTGGTGGACCGGCGGCCACCTGTACCGCATGATGCGCCGCTTCGACGCCTGGCACGGCACCGACACCTGGGACGACGGCCTCGCGTGGCTGGCCAGCGTCGCCCGCGATCGTCCGATCGCCGAGATCCAGTACTGGGGTCACGGCAAGTGGGGCGAGCTGTTCGTCGATCGCCAGGGCCTCGGCGCCGACGCCCTGCAGCCGTGTCACCCTCTGCACCGCCACCTCGCCGCGATCCGCGAGCGGCTCGTCCCCGACCACCTGTGGTGGTTCCGCACCTGCGAGGCCTTCGGCGCCGCGCGCGGCCAGGACTTCGCGCGCCGCTTCACCGACTTCTTCGGCGGCCGCGCGGCCGGCCACACCTACATCATCGGCCTCTGGCAGAGCGGCCTGCACAGCCTGCGCGCCGGCGAGGTCCCGACCTGGCCCACGGGCGAGGGCCTGTCCCGTGGGACACCCGACGCGCCGCTCGAGGCCCTGTGGTCGCGCCGCCGCGAGCCGAACACCGTCCACTTCCTCTCCGGCCAGATCCCCGACGGCTACTGATCCCGCGCGCGCCCCCGCGCTCGCGGCTTCCGGTCGCACGCGCCCCCGCGCCCGATCCGTGCGACACTCTCCGGTCAGGCCGCCATGCTCGACGTCTCGACCTTCCTCGCCTGGTACCTGCCCTTGACCGCCGCCCACGTCGGGCTGACCGCCGTCGCCGTCGCGCTCGGCATCGCCGCCGAGCGCTCGCCCTTCGGGCGCGCGCGCCAGATCCAGTCCGACCCGCTGCCGCCCGGCCAACTCCGCCGCGAGCTCGTCTCCAACGTCGTCTTCTGCCTGCTCGCCCCGGCCGCGCTCGCCGCGGCGCTCGCCGCCGACGCGCTCCCGCTCGGCCCCGACACCTTGCTGCGCGGCCTCGCCACCTTCGCGCTCTGCAGCGTCGGCTTCGACACCTACTACTACGGCCTGCACCGCGCGATGCACCTGCGCCGGCTGATGCCGATCCATCGCCACCACCACCTCTCGCGCGTCACCACCCCGCTGACCGGCCAGTCGATGTCGCTCCTCGAGATGCTCGGCTGGCTCGGCGGCTACATCGGCGTCCCCTGGCTGATCGGCCAGCTCGTCCCGCTCGGCCTCGTCGGCTACCTCGCCTACCTCGCCTACAACGTCTTCGGCAACGTCCTCGGCCACGCCAACGTCGAGATGGGTCCGCCGGCGCTGACCCGCAGCCCGACCGTGTGGTTCGTCCACCCCTACACCTTCCACGCGCTCCACCACGCCCGCTTCACCAGACACTTCGGCTTCGCCTCCACATTCATGGACCGCCTCGGCCGCACCGAGTGGCCCGACTGGGTCGACGCCTACGAGCAGGTGATCCGCGGCGAGCCGCTGCACGACCACGGCAAGCTCGGGCCGCGCTGACGCGAGACCCGTGGTATCGTCGCCGCGTGGATCGACGCCGCCCGCTGCTCGCCGCCGCCCTCGCCCTCGCCGGCTGCACCCCCGACCCCGCGCCGTCGGAGACCGACGCCGCGAGCTCCGGAGGCCTGAGCTCGAGCTCCGGCGCCCCGGACCCGACCACCGGCGGCGCCACTTCGGACATGCCCCCAGGGACAGGAACCGAGGGCCAGGTTGCCTCGACCAGCACCGGCGACGACCCGACCACCACCTCGACCTCGACCGGGCCCGTCGCCTCGACCGGCCCCGACGACACCACCGACGGCACCACCGGCGCCCCCGCCCTCCCGGCGCCCGACTGGATGCTGCAGGACGTCAACCCCGAGTCGGCGACCCACGACCAGCCGGTCTCCCCGCGCGACTACCTCGAGAAGGTCTCCGGCTGGTACTTCACCCACGCCACGTGAACCTACTGCCGTAGCCAGTTCGGCTACCTGAACGACATGCAGAAGGAATTGAACGGCAGCTTCCCCGAGCTCGGGATCCACCTGCTCGGCGTCAACGGCGTCGGCTACGAGTCCGGCGTCCCGCAGATGGTCGGCGGCCGCTTCATCCCGCTGCTGCAGGACACCGCCGAGGTCGACGCCTGGACCGCCTGGGCCGTCGTCTACCGCGACGTCATCATCCTCGACCGCGACAACGTCCCCGTCGGCGTCTTCAACCTCACCGACCACGACCTCGCGATCATGGGCGAGTACGAGACCCTCAAGGGCATGCTCCTCGACGCCGCCGCCCCCTGAGGCACCGCCCCGCTCACCCGTTGGGCCTGCTGGCCGGTTGCGCGGTTCTGCCTTATCCTCCCGGCGCGCATGCTCCGCGAGCTCCACCTTCTCGACACCGGCCCGAGCCCGCGCCTCGACGTCGAGCTCGCCGAGCGGCTCAACGTCCTCACCGGCGACAACGGCCTCGGGAAGAGCTTCCTGCTCGACGTCATCTGGTGGGTGATGACGGGCACCTGGGCAGGCCTCCCCGCCGGCCCCTACCGCCCCCCCGGCCACCCGTTCGTGCCCAAGGACAGCCACCCCGAGATCCGCTGGCGCCGTGACGGCGCCAGCGCCACGACACGCGCCAACTACAACCACAATGTTCAGCGGTGGAGCCGGCCCTCGCACGCCTTCCCGACGACCTCGGGCCCGTACCTCCTCGCGCACGCGGATGGTCGCTTCACCCTGTCAGACTCCCTGCGCTGGCCGCTCGCCCCGGACGAGCCATGCCGCATTTGGCAGTTCGACGAGCGAGCCGTATGGAACGGCCACGACCATAAGCTCTGCAAAGGCCTCCTCGACGACTTCGTCACCTGGCGCCTGATGCACGCTGCGGGCCAGCCCTCTCCCTACCCGCACCTCGAACGCGTCCTCCAAGCCCTCTCGCCGCACCCGAGCGAGCGCCTCGTCCTGGGCCAACCGACGCGAGTGTCCCGCGACCTCGCCCAGGACGTCCCGGTCCTCGAGTTCCCGCACGCCACGGTCCCCGTCATCCACGCGTCCGCAGGCATGAAGCGGATCCTCAGCCTCGCCTACATGCTCGTGTGGACCTACCACGAGCACGTCCGCGTCGCCGAGCTCAGCGGCCTCGCGCCCTCGCGCGAGCTGCTCCTCCTCGTCGACGAGGTCGAGGCCCACCTCCACCCGCAGTGGCAGCGCCGGATCCTCCCCGCGCTCCTCGAAGCGATCCGCAGCCTGTGGGGCGACGTTCACGTCCAGCTCGTCGTCACCACCCACTCCCCGCTCGTGCTCGCCTCGCTCGAGCCGCACTTCGAGGCGGAACGCGACGCCCTCTTCCGCTTCGAGGTCGTCGACGGCCACGCCACCATCGAGCGCCAGCACTGGGTCAGTCAGGGCGACGTGGTCAACTGGCTCGTCTCCCCGAACTTCGGCCTCGAGCAGGCCCGCTCGCTCGAGGCCGAGCGCGCGATCGAAGCCGCCGAGGCGTTCATGCGCGGCGACCTCGCCGCGCTCCCCGACGACCTACGCACCAAGGACGCGATCGACGCCCATCTCCGCCGCCTCCTGCCGAACGTGGACCCGTTCTGGCCGCGCTGGATCGTGACGACGCAGGTGGCCTCGTGATCCGCTGCGAGCTCACCGACGAGCCCGCGCACTTCGACGCCACCGTCCGCCGACCGGGCCGCAAGTGGCTGGAAGACAACGCGCACCGGCATCCGCCCCGCAACCTCTGGTCGCAGGTCCGTGACGACCTCGCACGGGCCTTCCATCACCGCTGCGCCTACCTGGCGATCGAGATCCACCACGGCCAGGTCGACCACTTCGTCCCGTGCAGCGAGGACCGTGGCCTCGCCTACGAGTGGAGCAACTACCGCTACTGCGACCCGCAGATCAACAGCCGGAAGAACCGCGCGAGCTCGAAGGACCTCCTCGATCCGTGCACGATCCAGGACGACTGGTTCGAGCTGCTGTTGCCGAGCCTCCAGCTCCGCGTCACGGATCGATGTCCGCCGGAGCTGCGCGCGCGCGCCGAGGCGACGCTCGTTCGCCTCGGCCTCCGCGACAGCGAGCCGCTGATCCGCATGCGAAGCGCATGGCTCGCGCACTACGAAGCGCTGAGCGCCGACAGGCCGAAATTCCTCGAACTCCTCGACCAGAAGGACCGGCTGCTCGCCCGCGCGCTGCGCAAGCGCGCCGCCGAGTGAGCCGCGCCCCGCTCACCCGTTGTTCGCGCGCAGCGCCTTCTGCCACGGCGCCACCTCGAGCTTGAACCGCTCGAGCGCCTTCCCCTTGAGCGGCGCCCCGACGACCGTCGGCCGCCGGTCCCCGCCGGCCGACAGCATCAGCGGATCGAGCATCGCCGACTCGCCCTGCTCCTCGCGCCACAGCTCGACGCGCACGCGGTCGGTCGCCGTCTTCCCGGTGTGCCCTGCCAGCCCGATCAGTTGTCCCTGGCGGACCGGCAGCCCCGGCCGCAGATCGCCGAGCACGCGCGACAGGTGCGCGTAGCGCCCGATTGTCCCGCCGTTGAACGCCACCTCGACGACCGTCCCCGCGTCGCCGAGCGGCCCGGCCGAGCGGACCACCCCGTCGCCGAGCGCGACCACCGGCGCCCCCTCCGGCCGGCGGTACAGCGCCCCCGCGCGGCCTGCCACCACCTCGACCGACGGCGGCATCATCGCCCGCGACCCCGCCGGGATCGTGTGGAACGCCACCGGCGAGCGCAGCAGCGCCCGCCGGACCGGCTGCCCCTCCGCGTCGTAGTAGCCCGGCTGGCCCCCGCTCGGCTGGTAGCGGAACAGCGTGAAGCGCCCCGCCTCGCCGCGGAAGCGCAGCGCCAGCAGGGCCCCGTAGCGGTGGAAGTGCTTGCCGAGGAACCGCCGCTCGATCACCACGTCGACCCGATCGCGCGGCCGCGCGTCGGCCACCAGGTCGACGTCGTACGCCAGCGCCTCTGCGATCCTGTCCGCGAGTTCAGGTCGCTCCCCGGCCTCGACGACCGCCGCTGTCAGGTCCGCGTCGCCCGCGAGCTCGAGGTGGACCGCGACGACGTCGCTGACCGGCGGGTGCTCGATCGACCGCACCTTGAGCGCCCCCTGCTCGCGGCACACCTGGACCAGCCGCCCCTCGGCGAGCTCGATCTCCAGCGCCTGCACCGCCCCCTCGCGGTCGCTCGCGACCCGCACCGGCGCGCCTGTCCCGGCGACCAGGCCGAGATCGATCGTCGGCCGGATCGCCGCCTCGAGCGCGTCGATCTCCGGCCCCGCGACCCCGAGCTCGAGCAGCGCCAGCCGCAGCGTCCGCCCGCCCGCGAGCCCGGTCGCCTGGTGGATCTGGTCGTGCAGCCCCTCGAAGATCCGCACCGGGTCGCCGCCGCACGCCGACGCCGGCGGGCTGGCGAACGCCCCGAGCGGCCCCTGGCGGCCCTCGTCGTCGCCCGCGATCACCGCCGCGCGCGGCGCCCCGAGCTCGAGCACGCTCGTCCCCTTGTGCCACACGAACACGTAGAGGTTGACCACGGCGAGCAGCATCAGCAGCGCGATCGTCCGGTTGCGGATCTTCCGCTCCGCCGGGTCGACGTACGCGCGGGTGATCGCCCGCCGCTGCTCCTCCGAGATCCGGCGGTTCCTGGTCCGCGGCGCCGGCTTCCGCTGGGGCTTCGGCGCCAGGCCGAGCCACGCGCGCAGGCCCGCCGGCCGCGAGCTCACCCCGCGCCGGCCCGGCTGGAGCCGTCGATTCTTGCTGCCGCGCACCACCCTCGCGCTAGCAGACCTTCGCGCCGACCGGAAAATTTCGGGGTTTTCCACAGCGCCGGGCCGCGCCGGCACCTGCTCGCTTGTACAGGTCAGCGCCCCGCGAGCTCGCGGAAGTACTCCCCGATCCGCCGCCGCCCGACCTGCGGCGCGATCAGCTCCGTCGTGTTGACGGCCGCGTAGAACGGCAACAGCTGCCCGAGCCGCGGGTGGAACGGCCGCAGCAGCGCCCCGATCGTCCGCACCGCTCCGGGCGGCACTGTGCGCCAGCGCGGCGGCTCGCCGATCGCCGCGAACGCCAGCGCGCCGAGCTCGCGCCGCGACAGCACCTCCGGCCCGCCGACCTCGCGCTCGCCCGGCGGCTCGTCCAGCGCCTGCACGCACAGCGCGGCGAGGTCGCCGTCGTCGATCGGGTTGCTGCGCGCCGAGCCGTCGCCGATCTGCGGCAGCGCCCCGCCGCGGGCCAGCTCGACCAGGGCGCCGAGCGCCGAGAAGAAGCCCGTCGGCCGCAGCACCGTCCCCGCGAGCGCCCCCGCGCGCAGCCGCGCGGCCACCTGCTCGTGCGCGCGCACGTACGCGAGCCCCTCCATGCCCGCGCGCGACAGCGTGCTCACGTACACGAACCGCCGCACCTTCGCCGCCTCCGCGGCCTCGATCAGCGCCGTGTTCGCGCGCGTGTCGACCGCGAAGAACCCGCGCCAGCCGAGCCCGAGGCGCGGCTGCACGCTCGCGCCGAGGCACGAGATCACCGCCGTGACGCCCTGCACCGCGGCGCTCGCCTGCGCACCTACGCGCGCGTCGCCGACGACGACCTCGTCGACCTTCGCGCCCGCTCGCGCGAGCGTGTCCGCCGCGCGGGTCAGCGCCCGCACCTTCGACCCGCGCCGCTGCAGCGCAGCGACCACTTGCCGGCCCAGCATCCCGCTCGCGCCCGCGACGAGGACGGTCTCGCTCATGCGCAAGATTCTAACCTCCGTTTCACGCGACAGCACACGGGCGCCGCGTGACCCGAGAACCGCCGCTTTGGCTACGATCGCCGGGATGTCGGAGACCCCGCTCGTTCTGACCTCTGCCGGCCGCCGGATCGGCGTCGGCACGGACCAGTTCTCGATCGGCCGCGCCCGCGACTGCGATCTCCCGATCCGCAGCCCGAACGTCTCGCGGCGCCACTGCCAGATCGTGCGGCGCGACGACGGCTACTACATCGTCGATCAGGGCTCGGCCACCGGCGTCGAGCTGCGCGGCGCCCGGGTCACCGACTACAAGATCGAGGACGGCGACGTGTACAACCTCAACGCCGACGTCAGCGTGCGCTGCAGCTTCGCCCCCGCCCCGTTGACCGAGCTGCACACGCTCGACCTCCGCGTCGTCACGATCGACCTCGGCCCGCTGGCGATCGCCAACCAGGCCGGCGACATCCGCTACCGCGAGCCGCTCCCCTTCGAGGTCCGCGGCGTCCTGCTCGCCGGCCCCAAGGGCGCGACGGTGCTGTGGCGCGACGAGCGGGTCGGCCGCTCCGGCCTCGCCCGCGGCGTCGACTCCTTCAGCTGGAACACCGCCGCGTTCCCGCTGCTGCGCGCCGACGCGGCCCCCGACGGCATCACCGTCCGCCTCCAGCCGCTGCGCCGCGCCGAGCCCGTCACCCTGTTCGAGAGCCCGCGCGCCGAGGAGGCGACCTGGCGTCACGCGCAGGACCTCGTCTACCTCGTCTCGCGCCTGTTCCCCAGCGGCGCCCGCACCGGCGACGAGATCGACCGCCAGCTCTCCGCCTCGCGCCTCTGACCGGCGCTCGACCCGGCCCCTCGACCTGTCCTTCAAGCCAGCCCGAGGTCCTCGATCACCGCCCCCGCCGCGTTGTACCCCGCGCACCCGATCACCCCGCCCCCGGGGTGCGTCCCCGCCGAGGCCGCGTACAGCCCCGCCACCGGCTGACGATACGGCACCCGCTCGTCGAACCCGAGGCTGTTGTCGACGTGCTGGATGTGCCCGCGCGAGATCCCGAAGCGCCGCTCGATCGCCTGCGGGTGCAGCGGCAACATGTCGACCACCAGGTCGCTCGTCCCCGGCGCGAAGCGGTCGCAGATCGACAGCAGGTGCCGCGCGTAGCCCTCGGCCGCCTCGTCCCACGACCCCTCGCGCAGCGCGTACGGCACCCATTGCACGAACAGCGCCGCGTTGTGGTGCCCTTCGGGGTCGCGCAGCGACGGATCGACCGCCGTGTGGATGTACCACTCGATCGTCGGGAACTCCGGCAGCCGCCCCTCCTGCGCCGCGCGGAACGACTCGACCAGCGAGCGCAGCACCGCCGGCTCCTCGGGCAGCAGGTGGATCGTCGGCCCGTACTGCCCGCGATCCTCCGGCAGGCACGTGAAGCGCGGCAGCCCGCGCAGCGCCAGGTTCAGCTTGAACGTCATCCCGTCGCGGCGCATCGCGTCGAGCCGCTGGTTGTAGTCCGCCGGGAACGCCTCCGCACCGACCAGCGCGCGCATCCGGAACGGATCCGCTCCGACCACCACCGCCCGGGCCCGCAGCTCCTCGCCGCGCGTCGTCACCACCCCGACCGCCGCCCCGCCCTCGACCACGATCTTCGCCGCCCCGCGCCCCGTCTCGATCACCGCCCCCGCCGCGCGGGCCGCCGCCGCCAGCCGCTGCGACACCGTCCCCATCCCGCCCGCGACGATCATCCACGTCCCGTCGGCGCCGGGCAGCCGACACATGTTGTGCATCAAGAAGTTCAGCCCCGTCCCCGGCGTGTCCCACGTCCCCGAAAGCCCGGAGAACCCGTCGGTCGTCGCGTACATCGCCTTCAGCAGGTCGCTCTTGAACTCGAAGCGCCCCAGGTAATCGCGGATCGGCTGGCGGCACAGCGCGACGAACGTCTCGCGCAGCGGCGCGCGCACGAACCGCTCCGCCGTCGCCTCGAGCGACAGCGGCGCCTGCATCCACGCTGGCGCGAGGTCCTCGCGCAGCTGCGCCAGCTCGGCCTGCATCGCCGCGTGGGCCCGCCAGTCGGCCTCCGAGAAGAACGCCACGAACTGCGCGCGCGTCGCCTCCGCGTCGGACCCGAACAGCAGGTACCGCCCGTCGGTCGTCGGCAGGAAGTAGTGCGGATCGCGGCGGATCAGCGGCAGCTCGACCCCGAGGATCTGCAGCAGCTCCGGCGGCATCAGCCCGAGCAGGTACGCCCCGGTCGAGATCGAGAGCCCCGGCGCGCGCGCGAACGGCCGCTCCGTCCGCGCCGCCCCGCCGACGACCTCTCGCGCCTCGAGCACGCGGACCTTCAGCCCGCGCCGAGCCAGCACGATCGCCGCGACGAGCCCGTTGTGGCCCGCCCCGACGACGATGACATCCGTGTCCGTCGACATGCGCGCACCATACCGCAAGACCGCCGCACCGATCGCGCGCGACCGGCCCGCGCGCCTCAGGCCTGCGGCGTCAGGTGCCCCTCGCTCAGCGCGAGCGCCACTCGCCGCTGGAACTCCTGCTCGTGGGGCCCCGTGACCTCGTGGAACACCTCGTTGATCCGGCCGTAGCAGCCGAGCAGCAGCCACGCGAACGCCCGCGGCGAGCCCTCCGCCGCCCACCGGACCAGCCAGTGCGCACCGCTCAGCGACAGCGTCCACGTCGCCGCCCCGCCGTCGACCTCGCCGAGCCCCCCGGCGAAGTGCTCCGCGAACTGCGGCGCGATGATCCGCACCCGCCCGCGCCGCTCCCACGGCAGCCCCTCCTCGTCGGGCCGCAGCGCGTGCATCCACCGCTCGAGCGCCGCCGCGAGCGCGTCCTCGGCGACCGCCGCCCCGAGCTGCGCCGCCTCCGGCCTCGCCGCCGGCCGGCGCGCCGTCGGCCGCGCCACCCGGTCCGCCCGCAGGTAGCGCGCGCACCAGTCCGAAAGGACAGGCGCCATCGCCCCGAACGCCGGCGCCTCGCCGCGGGCGAGCGCCTCGCAGGCCGCCTGGACCACCCGCCACCCGCTGCGCGGCAGCCCGTGCTCGCCCGGGAACAGCGGCTGCTCGAGGATCCGCTCCGCCGCCTCGCCGGTCGCGACCGCCCGCACCCGCCCGCTCGGCTCCGCGACCAGTCGCAGGTGCCGGCCGGCGTGCTCGAGCAGCGCCGCGACCCCGCGCGTCGCCGCCGCCGACCCGGGCGCCGCCGCGTACACCGCCTCCACCAATTGCTGCATCGCCGCCGCCGCCGCCGCCGTCAGCGCCGCCGCGACCTCGCGCGCGTCCGCGTCGCTCCACGTCGGCCGGGTCGACCGCAGCACCCCGACCACCCCGAGCGCCTGCGCCGGCTCGGCGAACACGTGCGCCCGCAGCCGCTGTGCGTCGTACACCAGCACCGCCGGCGCCGCCACCCGGCCCGCCGGCACCCCGATCGTCCCCTCGATCCCCGGCAGCCGCACCGGCGCGCTCGCCAGCCAGCCCGCGGGGTCTGTCTCTTCGCGCATGCCCTCCGGGACATCCGCCGACGCGACCTCGAAGTCGAACCCCGACTCGACCGGCCCGGCCGCCGCCAGCTGCTGGAACACCAGCGGCGTCAGCTCGAGCGCCTCCGGCGCCGTCGGGCCGGCCGGCCAGCCCTCCCCGGGGAACGGCCCGTGCCAGCAGAACGCCCGCGGCACCCGCCGCGCCTTCATCATCGCCAGCACCGCCGCCGCCGACACCTCGTCGCCCGCGAGCGTCCGCGCCAGCGGCACCCGCTCGAGCAGCCCCGGCCGGGCCCCCGGCGAGCGCAGCGCGAACCACTGCAGGTGCCGCAGCGCGTGCCGCCGCAGCTCCTCCGCCTCGCCGGCCGACAGCCCCGCCAGCCGCGGCGACGTCCCGTCGACCACCGCGAGCAGCTGCGCCAGCAGATCGTCGAGGCACGCCGCCCGCTCCGCCTCGGACCACCCGCTCCAACCTGTCCCCTCGACCAGCAGCGGGAACTCCGGGTAGCCGCGCAGCCCCGCCGCGAAGTCGCGGCACACGACCCCGCGGTGCTCCGCGCACGCCTCGCGCCGGTCGACGCGCACGTACGCCGCCTCGCCGACCAGCGCCACGAGGTGCCGCTCGCTCGCCGCGTCGAGCCGCACGATCCGCCGCGCGTCCAGCCCCTCGAGCTCAGCCGGCGCCCCCGCCAGCGCCCCGTACACCAGCCCGAACGTCTCCTCGCGCGCCAGCCGGATCAGCTCCCGCAGCGAGATCGGCGCCCCCGCCAGCGTCGTCAGCAGCGGCAGCGCGAGCAGGTCGACCCCCGGCGGCCCCGCCTCGAGCAGCGCGAGGTCGACCCCGGGCGCCGCCCCGCCGCGCAGCCGCAGCACCGCCGCGCGGGCCGCCGCCGCCAGCGCCAGCCCGGCCGCCGCCCCGCCCGGAGTACATGTCTCGACGGCCATGCTCTCGAGGACACGCCGCCCCGCCTCGCGCAGCGCCCCGGCCGCGCGCCGCGCGATCGCCTCGGCGATCGTCGCGGCCCCGACCTCGCGCAGCCGCCCGAGCCGCAGGTCGGGCAGCTCGGCGACGATCGCGTGCCCGGCGAAGCTCGACTCGAGCGAGACCCGCTCGAGCACCCGCTCGAACACCCGCAGCTCGACGACCAGCCCCTCGCCCGCGGTCGCCGGCGTGTACACCGTCGCCCGGACCTCCTCCCCCTCGCCGAACACCTCGTGCAGCAAGAGCCGCACCTCGGCGGTCTCCGGCGCCGTCGGGTCCGCCCCCGCGAGGATCTCGTCGACCAGCTGCCCCGTCGTCAGCGCCGGCGCCGCCACCGGCTGGATCACCCACGGCCGCGCCGGCGGCCCCGCCGGCCGCTGCGTGTAGAAGTCGAACTCGCGGCTGTCCTTGAGGTCAGGCTCGAACACCCGCGCCCCGTCGCCGCCGAGGATCCTCGCCGCCCGCGCCTGCTCCGGCGTCGCGACCAGCAGCGCCGCGTCGAGCGCCCGCGCGATCGCCTCCGCCCGCGCCGCCTCGACCTCCTCGTGCCCCGGCGGCAGCACCACCGCCCGCCGCCGCTCGCGCATCAGCTCCCGCAGCCCGGCGACGTCGAGCGTCGCCCCGCCGTGCACCTGCGCCGCCGCGAACGCCTCGGCCCGCGCGCGCCCGGACCCCCCGCGCACCAGCTCCTGCGCGTACGGCCGCAGCCGCAGCCACAGCTCCTCGAAGCGGTCGTCGCGGACGAGCCGCGCGTGGTCGGCCGTCTTGCGCAGCGCGTCGAAGCAGACGATCCCGCCGACCCTGTGCCCCGGCAGCAGCTCGCGGCTCACCGTCTCGATCAGCACCCCGCGGGTCAGCAGCATGAACTCGGGCTGGCGGTCGACCGCCAGCCCGAGCGCCCCGTACAGCTCGCCCTCGTCGACCGCGATCGACCGCGCGTAGCCGAACAGCCCCGGGATCCGCCGCGTGCTGTAGCCGAACAGCGACGTCCCGTTGAACATGATCGGCACCGGCGCCGCGAGGCAGCGCGTCTCGACGATCGGCAGCTCGTAGTTCGCCCGCGGATCGCCGGCGCGCTTCAGCTCCCGCGCCACCTTCGCCCGGTCCATCCCCTCGGCCCGCACGAACGTGCCATGGAGGACGTGGTCCGGCCGACCGACGTCGAACTTCTCCCCGTCCCCGTGCAGCTCGACCCGCGTCGTCCCCTCCGCCGTCCCGTCGCCCGACTCGATCACGATCCGCTTCGGCGCGAACAGCATCAGCGCGTTGACCCCGAGCGCCAGCTCGCGCACGTACCCGAGGTCGACCCGGTCCTTCGCCGCGAACAGGAAGTCGAACAGCCGCTCGAGCGCCTCGCGCGGGATCCCGCCGCCGATGTAGCTCAGCGTCATCGTCTCCTGGTCGAGCCCGATGTCGATGTAGTGCGCCCCGTTGGCGACCGCCGACTGGATCAGCTCGAGCATGTACGCGTACGGGTCGGCGAGCGCGAACTTGCGCAGCTTCTGGATCGCCTGCGTCCGCGCCACGCTGAACCGCCGCCGCTCCGCGAACGCCCCCGGCCGGCGCGCCTGGGCGATCACCGCGTCGATCCCGCTCACGGCAGCACCTCCGAGCTGCGCGCCGCCGCCTCGTCCGGCACCGCCGCCGCCATCAACTCGACGTCGAGCCCGTGCGCCCGATCCTCCGCGAGCAGCAGCGCCTTCGCCAGGCAGTACGCCGCGAGCGGCCGGTCGACCGCGCGCAGCTGCAGCAGCGCCGCGAAGTGCGGGTGCCGGCGCTCGACCGCCGCCTCGGGCCGCCGCAGCCACCACCACCCGTCGCCCTCGCGCTCGGGCGGCGGCCGGCGCATGAAGCCGCCGATCTTCCTAGCGATCACGAACAGCGGCGCGCTCGGCCCGGCGATCGAGCACACCGCGAGCCGCCGGTACGCCGCGCCGACCTTCGCCAGCAGCGCGTCCGCGTCGGCGAGCAGCGCCGCCTCCTCGGCCGTCGGCTCGACCTCGGCGATCGGCAGGTACACCTGCTCCGGCGCGGCGGCCCGCACCGCCCGCGCCGCGACCCCGACCTTGCGCAGCAGCCCGCGCACCACCCCCTGCCGCCGCCGGTGCTGCACGTACGCCTCGGCCAGCCACCCGACCGCCCCGTACGTCCCCGCGGTCGCCCCCTCGGCGGCCGCCCGCGTCGGGGCCAGCAGCACCGGCACCCCGCGCGCCAGCAAGTGCTCGCCGACCGGCGTCACCGCGTCGCCGACGAACACCACCTGCTCGTCCGCCGCCGCCGCCTCGACCTCCGCCAGGCTGGCCGCCCCGCCGTCGACCCGCCGCAGCAGCTTGCGCGCCGACCAGCGCTCGATCTCCTCGCCCGGCTCGCCGCCCAGGTACCCGATCAGCTCGTAGTACAGCGCGAGGTCGGCCGCGTCCCAGCCTGGCTTTTGGACCAGCTCCTCGATCGCCGCGACCAGCGCCGCCTGCAGCGGCCCCGCCGCCGTCTCGACCACCAGCGCCATCGCCTTGTGGAAGTTGCCCTCGCGGACCACCGTGTCGCGCGACAGCGTGTGCTCGAGGTAGCGCGACTTGACCTTGAACGACACGTGCTGGAGCCGCCGGCTGAACTCGAGCGCCGGCCCGCGGTCGTCGACGTCCGGCGTCAGCGCCAGCCCCTTGTTGTAGAACCCGCAGATCGGCGCCCGGCTGTACGCCAGCGCGACCTCGGTCCCCTCCTCGCTCGCGCGCGTCAGGCAGCGCCCCTCGACCGCGAACGGCTCGCTGATCACCACCCGCCCGCGCCCGAACGTCCGGTCCTCGAAGCCGACCTCGACCTCCGAGTGGACGCACCAGCGGCGCAGCGTCGCCTCGCTCTCGACCACCAGCTGGCGGTAGCGCCCGCGGTCGCCGGCGAGGAAGATCGTGATCTGCGTCCCCTCGACCGGCTCCTCGATCCGCGTCTTCGTGAACGAGCGGTCGGCGTGGAACAGCACCTCCCAGTACTCGCCGCCGCGCCCGGTGTGCAGCAGCACCGCCTTCGGGTTCGGCGCGAAGATCGACACGAACCCGATCCCGAACTTCCCGATCTTCGTCAGATCACCGGCCTTGCTCGACGCGAACAGCCGCGTCAGCTGGTTGTCGATGATCGCCTCGTTCATCCCCTCGCCGCCGTCGTCGACGTGGATCGCGATCGTGCCCGCGTCCTCCTCGCCGGGCAGGTACTCCGTCCACACCTCGACCGCCGCGCTGCCGGCGTCGATGCTGTTCTGCACCAGCTCGCGGTAGAAGTCGAGCGCCGCGCTGAACTGCGTGACGAGGTTCTCGACCGCCTGGACCGTGAAGTCGACCTCGAGCTCCGGCTCGTCCATCACCCGCGACGATACACCGCCCCGGCCGGCCCGCGGACCGCGATCCAGCCGACCAGCGCCGCCGCGACGACCAGAAGCCCCGCCGTCAGCCCCCACCACAGCCCGTGGACGCCCTGCCCCTGCGGGAACGCCAGCCAGTACGCGAGCGGCAGCGCGAGCGCCCAGTAGCCGACCAGATTGATCCACGCCGCCGGGCCCGTCCGCCCCATCCCGCGCAGGATCCCGCACCCGACCGCCTGCGTCCCGTCGAACACCTGGAACGCCGCCGCGATCGGCAGCGTCGCGGCCGCGAGCGCCTGCACCTCCGGATCGACGCCGTACATCGCCGGCAGCGCGTCGCGCAAGACCACGAACGCCAGCGCGGACGCGCACATCACGGCTGCCCCGAGGGCCAGGGCGACCCACGCCGACCGCTGCGCCTCGCGCGGCCGCCCCGCGCCGATCAGGTTGCCGACCCGCACCGCGGCCGCCATCCCGATCCCGAGCGGCACCATGAACGACACCGAGGCCAGGTTGATCACCACCGAGTACGCCGCGAGCGGCACCTCGCCGAGCCACCCGGCGAACAGCATCGCCGCCTGGAAGGCCCACACCTCGAACCCGATCTGCAGCCCGATCCCGAGCCCGATCGCCGCGATCGCCGCCAGCTCGCCGCGGTCGAGCGCCGCGCGCGACCACGGCGTCCACGCGCCGACGTACAGCCCGCGCCGCACGATCACCCACGCCAGCGCCGCGACCATGAACAGCCGCACGATCCCGGTCGCCAGCCCCGCGCCGGCGACCCCGAGCGCCGGCACCCCGAGCCCGCCGAAGATCAGCCACGCGTCCGCCACGACGTTGAGCACGTTCGCCAGCAGCACCACCTGCAGCGCCGGCCCGGCGATCCCGCGCCCCTGCAGGTACGCGCGCATCGCCGCGTACACGAGGATCGCCGACGCCCCCGGCAGGTTGACCAGCGCGTACGTCTGCGCCTCGGCCGCGAGGTGCGGCGCCTGCCCGAGCAGCTCCAGCACCGGCCCCGTCACCGTCCACAGCAGCATCACCGGCACGCTGACCAGCAGCGCGACGACGACCCCGCGCTGCAGCAGCAGCCCGAGCCGCCGCCCGTCGCCCGCCCCGTGCGCCTGCGCGACCAGCGGGTCGAGCCCGAGCACCACACCTGTCCCGAGGACCAGGGTCCCCATCAGCCACAGGTTGCCGAGCGCCGCCGCGTCGAGCGCCTCGCGGCTGACGCGCCCGAGCATCAGCGTGTCGACCACGCCGAGCATCATGTTGCCGAGCTGCGTCACCGCGAGCGGCACCGACAGCGCGACCAGCCGCCGCAGCTCGACCAACGCCTCTCGCATGGAGCATGTCTCTTAGCGCAGCCGACCCGCCCGCGCCTCACCGCCTCGCGTGCCGATGCGCACGGCCGAGCCTGCCTCCCGCCGCGAAACCAACCCCGCGCCGCGCCTCCCCCTCCGCGCGCCCACACCTCCGGCCTCTCCGCCGTCCACCTCCCACGTCCTCGCCGTCCACACTTCCCGCCGCTCCTCCCGCGTCTTCGCCGTCCACACCTCGCGCCTCTCCGCGGCCTTCGCCTCTCCGCACGTCCTCGCCTTCCGCCACTCTCGACACCTGGTCCTCGCCACCCGTGCGCCGCGCCTCGACCGCCTCGCCAGCGCCGTCGCGCACGCCCCCGCCCCCGTCTCGCACCCGCGCGCACCGGGGCGCACGCGGGCATCCACGCCCGCAGCGCCGCGCAGGCCCCGGGCCGCCGGCTCCCCCGCGCGCGCGAACCGTGCGATGCTCCTCACCTATGCCGGGCACACGGGTCCTCTGCGTCGACCGCGACGTCGAGCTGCTGCGCGTCCTCGCGGTCGTCCTCGGCCGCCGCGGCCACCTCGTCAACACCGCACGCAGCCACGCCGACGCGCTCCGCACCGCGCGCGCCCAGCCGCCCGACATCCTCGTCGCCCCGAGCGGGCGCCAGGACGACGGCCTCGACGGCGCCGCCCTGGTCCGCAGCCTCCGCGGCGCGCCCGGCCGCGCGCTGCTCCCCGCGATCTTCCTCACCGACGACCTCGACCTCGCCCCCGCCCTCGGCGGCTTCAACCTCGGCAGCGACGTCCGGGTCCTCCGCCCCTTCCAGTTCGACACCCTCGCCGAGCACATCGACCTCGCCGTGCGCCGGATCTCCGCCCTCAAGGAGACCGTCGCAGAGCGCCTCGCCGCCGGCGGCGCCTGGCGGGGAGACCTCGCCCAGGTCGGCCCCGCCGCCGTCCTCGACCTCGTCTCCGTCGGCGCCGGCGACCTCGATCTGCGCGCCGGACCGGCGCACGCGCGCCTGACCGTCGACACCCACCAGATCACCGCCGCCAGCCTCGAGGGCCACCAGCCCGCCGCCGTCTGGCGCAACCTCGCCGCCATCCAGGCCGTCCTCTCCTGGCCTTCCGGACAGTTCTCCTTCACCCCCGGCCGCCCCGCCGCCGAACCCCCCGTCGTCTCGGTCGCCGAGGCCCTCGCCGAAGCCGCCGAGCGCCCCGCCGCCTGACCCTCCGCACATGTCCTGAAGCCCCTGCCTTCCAGGACATCCCCGACCCCCTCGCCCCGCCCGACCTCCCGACCACACCCGCCCCGGAGCCCCGGGCCCCCGCCGACTCGCCCCCGCCCGCCCGGCCCGGCTCTACTCCTTGAACACCTCGCCGAGGTAAGCCTCGGCCGCCTCCGCCCCGAACAGCCGCGCCAGCGCCTCCTGCTCCTTGCGGTTGCGCCGCTCCGCCGCCAGCCACCCGCGGACCCGCTCCGCCGCCGCCGCCGCCCGCTCCGGCTCGCCCTCCGCCTCCGCCAGCACCGCCGGCAACCCGCGCAGCAACCCCGCCACCGCCGCGAGCACCTGCTCCTCGCCCCCGCGCCGCGCCCCTGCGATCAACGCCCGCGGCGAGAACGACTCGACCGCGAAGCCCGGCCACCGCCGCGGCACCGCGGCCTCGCCGACCGCCGCGTGCATCGCCGCCAGCCGCGGCTCGCAGTGAACGCGCCAGAACTCCGGGTCGGCCGGCGTCAGATCGACCGCGACCAGGCTGAGCGCCCCCCCGAGCGCGATCAGATCGACCCCGACCACCGGCGCGAGCGTCCCCGCCGCCGGCAGCCCGATCACCGTCGCCGTGCACAGCGCCCCCGCGTCGTCCTCGATCTCCGCGATCGTCAGCGCCGCGAACGCCCCGCCCGTCCACCGCCGCGTCCGCATCGTCAATGGCCGCTGCGCCGCCCGCAGCTCCGCCAGCGCCCCCGGCAGCGGCCGCGCCGCCAGCCCGAGCGCGTCGACCCACCGCCCGGCGGCGGCGACGACCGCCCGCAGCCCTGCGTCGTGCGCCGCGCTCACGGCCCCTCGCCGAGCGCCGCGCGCAGGTCCCAGCGATCCAGCGCCCGATCGTGCAGCGGCGGGGCCGCGCCGAGCGCCGCGACGACCTCCTCCCACTGCTGATAGCTGTCCTCCGCGCGCCGCCGCAGCAGCCGCGCGATCACCTGCGACAGCGCGCGCGGGAACCCGAGCACGATCGTGTGGACCGACGGCGCGACATCGCCGAGCTCGGCGACCACCGACGACGTCGGCACGGGCCGCCCGGTCGCCGCGAAGAACAACGTCTCACCGAGCCCGCGCATGTCCTTCTGGACATCTCCGCCCGACCCCGGCCCGACCAGCCGCACGCGCACGTCCGAGCCGACCACCGCGACGTTGCCCGGCCGGACGTCCCCGTGGCCGCCCGCCGCCTGCAGCGCCGCGGCCAGCTCCGCCCCGACCTGCGCGACCACCTCGGCGCGCAGCGGCCCGCAGATCACCACCAGCTCCTCGAGCGTCAGCGCGCAGGAGCGCCTGTCCGCCGAGACAGTACTCTTCAGACCTGCGCTCTCGAGCACGTCCTGCTCGACCGCCGCCCCCTCGCGCCCGGCCGCGGTCGCCGCGGGAGCACCGACGGCCCCGTCCGCACCGCGGCTCGCTCCGTCGCGCCCCGCCGCCCCTCCGTCCGCCCGCACGGCCTCGCTCGACGTCGTCGCGTCCGCACGCCCCGGCCCCGCCGCCGCACCCGCGTCCGTCCGCACCCCCTCACTCGCCGTCGTTGGCTCCGCACGCATCGCTGCCGCCGCGCCCGCGTCCGTCCGCACCCCCTCACTCGACGTCGTTGGATCCGCACGCCTCGCTGCCGCCGCACCCGCGTCCGTCCGCACCCCCTCGCTCGACGCCGTGGGATCCGCACGCCTCGCCGCCGCTGCACCCGCGTCCGTCCGCACCCCGTCACTCGACGCCGTCGCGTCCGCACGCCCCGCGCCCGTCGGGTCCGTCCGCACTGCCTCACTCGACGCTGTCGCGTCCACACGCCCCGCGCCCGTCGGATCCGTCCGCACCGCCTCACTCGACGCTATCGCGTCCGCACGCCCCGCGCCCGTCGGATCCGTCCGCACCGCCTCACTCGACGCTGTCGCGTCCGCACGCCCCGCGCCCGTCGGATCCGTCCGCACCGCCGCGTCCGTCCGCGCTGCGCCTGCCGGTGTCGCCGCATCGCCCCGCACCGCCGTGCCCGTCGTCGGCGCCACCTCGACTGCGCCCCGCACCGCCGTACCTGTCGTCGGCGCCACCTCGACTGCGCCCCGCACCGCCGTGCCCGTCGTCGGCGCCACCTCGACTGCGCCCCGCGCCGCTCGGACCCCGGCGCTCGCGTCACCACCGCGTGCGACCGAGCGCCCGGGCGCCGCGTCCGCTTGCACCGGCTCGACCAAACCGAGGATCCACTCCCCGCTGTCTGCCGGCAGTCCCCTCTCGCTCCCGCTCGCCGCGTCCGACTCCGACCGCGACGGGTCGACGGCACTCCGTCGCCGGCCCTCGTTCCCACGCGTCGGCGCCACGCCCGGCCCGGCCACGCCCTGCGCTCCCTGCGGCATCGCGGGTCCGCTCGTCGGCTCGGGCCTCGCCTCCGCGGCCCCGCCCGCCGGCCTCGTCACCGGGCCAAGCCTCAGCCCGTCGACCGAATCGTTGAGGTTGAAGTCCAGCCACTCCGCCGAGTCCTGCGCGGTCGGGCCCTCGTCCTTCGTCTGACCTTTCGGACCTGTCTCCTGGCGCCTGGCTCGATCTCCCGGAGCGGTCGCGGCCTCGCCCGTCTCCGGGACCTTCGCGCCTGCCCCCGCTCGCCCGTCCCGGACGCCCGTCGCCTCGACGGCCTCGTCCTGCACCTGGCCCTTCGGACCTGTCTGTTCCTGCCTGCTGCGAACGCCCGGTGCCTCGTTCGCGCCCGACCGCTCCGTCGCCGGGGCCCGCGCCGACGTCGCGCCCGGGCCGTCCGCCTTCGACGGCCGACGCCGCTCCGTCGGCGCCTCGCGCTCACGTTCGCCCGGCCCGGCCGCCAGCGGCTCGTCGCCTGCAGTGCGCAGCGACCCGGACACCGCCGCCTCGGCCGTGGCCCCGAGCGCGGCCGACACCGCATCGTGCACCGAGTCGTGCGGCAGCGGCGTCGGCGTCCGTCGAGTCGTCGCCGCCGGATCGGCCAGCGCCCCGCGACCGCTCGACTCCGCGTCCGGCCTCAGGGCCGCCGCCGTCGCCCCGCCGCTCCCGGGCCGCGCGCCCGCGACCTTCGCCGCGCCGCTGCGGCCCCGCACGTCCGCGGCCCGCACCTCCCCGCTCCCCTCCCCGCTCGCCCCCTTCGCACCGGCCCGCACGTCCGCCGCCCGAACCTCCCCGCTCCCAGCCTTCGCGCGGGCCGGACCTGTCCCTCCGGTCACCTCTCGCACGTCCGCCGCCCGCACCTCCCCGCTCCCCTCCCCACTCCCAGCCTTCGCGCGGGCCAGACCTGTCCCTCCGGTCACCTCTCGCACATCCGCCGCCCGCACTTCCCCGCTCCCCTCCCCGCGCGCCGCCTTCGCGCGGGCCGGACCTGTCCCTCCGGTCACCTCTCGCACGTCCGCGGCCCGCACCTCCCCGCTCCCCTCCCCGCTCTTAGCCTTCGCCCCGGCCCGCGCGTCCGCGGCCCGCACCTCCCCGCTCCCCTCCCCGCGCCCAGCCTTCGCGCGGGCCGGACCTGCCTCTTCGGCCACCTCGCGCCCGCGCCCCGCCTTCGCCGCGCCGACCTCTGCGACCTCGGCCGCCCTCGCCTTCGCGCCCGCCGCGCCTGTCCCTTCGGCCACCTCGCGCCCGCGCCCCGCCTTCGCCGCTCCCGCCTCGGCCTCCCCGGCCCGCGCCTTCGCCTCGCCGACCTTCGCCGCGCCTGTCCCTTCGGCCACCTCGCGCCCGCGCCCCGGCTTCGCCGCCTCCCCGGCCGCGCGCGGCTTCGCCTCTCCGGCCTTCGCCGCGCCGTTCTTCGCCTCGGCCGCCCCGTCGCCGGCGCGCCGGCCCGGCGGATCGGAGAACAGCGCCAGCAGCACCGACGTCGGCAGCCGCGCGTAGCCCTTGATCACCGTCGTCACCGTGTGGGCCCCCGCCCGGTCGATCACCCCGACCTCGACGAGGTGGCTGAGGAACGCCCCGCGCCCGCCCCAGCCGTCGACCAGCGCCTCGAACTCGGCCTCGCTGTACTTCTTGCCGCCGACCAGGGTGCTCCGAAGCAGCTCGATCTCAGGTTGCTGCGCCATCGTAACCTCCGTCCGACGAGACCTCGTCGTCGACGCACACCGACACGCTGGGCCACAGGCCCGCCAGCGACCAGCCTGTCCCGGAGGACAGGACCCGAACGGCGTCGACCGCGAGCGGCGCCCGGGCCCGCGGCTCGATCCCGCCGGCCCGGTCGACCTCGTACAGCCGGGCCATCGTCGCGTCGCCGCACAGCGCGAACACGTGGCCGCCGACCCGCACGAACTCCTGCAGCCCCGCCTCGGCGGCCAGGAGCCGCGCCTCGAGCTCGGCCCCGATCCGCCGCGTCCACAGGATCAGCGGCACACCGACGACCCCGAGCACCGCCGCGTCGGGCCCGAGCGTCGCGCCGAGCGGCCGCGCCCCGACCGCCAGCGCCTCGGTCCACGCGGCCGGCAGCCGCAGCCGCAGCCCCGCGGCCCGACCCGAGCCGTCGATCACGATCACCTCGTCGCCGCGCAGCCCCCACGCCCCGTGCTCGACCGACGCCGCGAACGCCTCGAACGGCCGCTCCGCCGCGACGACCGTCCGCAGCCCCCCGGGCGTCAGCGCGACGACCCGCCGCACCGCCGCGACGATCGCGGTCGCCTCGCCGCGCAGGTTGACGAACCGCCGCCCGACGTGGACCCGCGCCGCGCGCCCGCCCGCCGCCTCGCCGTACGCGAGCACCTCGTTGCCGACCAACAGCCACCCGGTCCCGTCGGACGTCCGCGTCGCGTCCCACGGACCTGCCTCTTCGGCCAGCACCCGCCGCACCGCCGCCGCGGCCGGCGGCCGCAGCTCCGGGTCGGGCGCGAGCAGCCACGCGACCGCCCCCGCGACCCCCGGCCGCGGCGCCAGCCGGAACCGCGAGCGCCCCTCCTGGTCCGACGTCGTCCCCGTCAGCAGCTCGAGCCCGACGACCCCGAGCGAGTACAGGTCGCTGCGCAGGTCGGCCGCGCGCCCGAGCACCTCCGGCGCCATGTACGGCAGCGACCCCGCGAGCGAGCGCGCCTGCGCCCCGCGGGCGAGGAACAGCCCCGAGCCGAAGTCGGTCAGCAGCCACGGCGGCGCGCCGGGCCGGTCGCGCGCGAGGATGTTCTCCGGCTTGATGTCGCGGTGGACGACCCCGTGCGCGTGCGCGTGCTCGAGCGCCGCCGCGATCTCGTCGAGCAGCCGCCCGACCTCGGCCGGCGCGAGCCACTGCCCGGCGGCGATCGTCCGGCGCAGCGACCCGCCGAGCGCGCGCTGGAACACCATCACGCACAGCCCGGTCGCCGCGTCGAGCCCGACGTCGATGCACGGCGCGATGTGCGGGTGGCGCAGCCGCAGCGCCAGCCGCAGCTCCTTCGTCCACGCGCCGAAGTTGTCCTGGCTGCCGTCGAAGAACTTGACCGCGACCTCCTGCCCGGTGCGCAGGTCGGTCGCCGCGACGACCGTCCCGAGCGCCCCGGCGGCGATCCGTCCGCCGAGGCGGTAGCGGCCGAGTACCTCGTCCATGGCGGCCCCTATGGCTGCTGGAGCGTCGCCACGATCTCGCGGTGCGGCGCGCGGTTGGCCTTGAGCCCCTCGACGCGCTTGGCGATCTCGAACGGCGCGACGATGAAGGTCGTCCCGTCCTTGTCGCCGAGGCGGGCGTCGCCGGTCTGGACGCAGCGCATCTCCGCGTCGCAGAAGCTGCCGATGAACCCGCCGATGATCCCGGTGAACATGTCGTCGCCGACATGTCCGCTGGGACCGATGTCCTGCATCGGGCTGTCGACCAGGTCGATCGGCAAAAAGCCGTGCTGACCCATCGCCCACCCGATCGTGATCCGCCCGAGCCCGCAGCCGGCCCACATGTCGCGGATCAGCACGTCGAACTCCGCCATCTTGCGGTCGCGGACGCTCGTCCCCGCGAACTGCCCGAGCTCGGCCTCGAACCGGCGCGCGAGCCGCTGGCCGAAGAACTCGCCGCAGCGGCGCAGCACCATCGGCGCCGCCGGCCCGGTCTCGTGCTCGCACGCGGCGACGAACCCGCGCAGGAAGTCCTCGCTGACCGCGATCATCCGCGTCCCGCCGCGGCTCTTCAGCACCCCGCCCTTGACGTCGAGCGAGACGAAGTCAGGGTGGGTGAAGTAGTTGAGCTCCCGCCGGTCGGTCATGACGCCCCCTTGCTCTTCCCGGGCAGCGTAACGACGCACAGCTCGAGGTACGGCCGCAGCAGCTCGGCCGACGCCGGCGGCAGCTCGCGCATCGCCGTCTTGAGCATCGTCTTGTAGGTGTCCTCGACGAACTGCGAGGTGAACCCGACCCCGCGCAGGATCGTCGCCATCCACGTCAGGATGCTGTCCTCGAGGTACTGCGTGTCGTTGCGCAGCATCGCCTGCGCGCAGTAGCGCAGCACCAGCGTCATGTCCCGCGTACAGCTCTGGCGCGCGTCCTTGTAGCGCTTCTCGAAGTCCGGGTAGGCGCGCAGCACCTCGTCGATCGTCTGTCCGATGATCGCCTCCTCGCGCTGCCGGATGTCCTCGAGCGCCGTGAGCCGCCCCTCGAGCTTGGCCGCCCAGTCGCGCAGCAGCGCCTGCTCCGCCTTCGTCGGGTAGCGGCCCTCGCAGGCCAGCAACATCGCCTTGATCTCGCTGTTCATCGTGTCCTCCTTGTCACCTTGTCAGTCCCACTCGAAGCCCTCGAAGGCGTTGCCGAGCTTCATCGCCTCCGCGCCGCTCGTCGGCGCCTCGCGGCGGACCAGCGAGCGCGGCGAGCCGACCGCCATGAAGAACCGCTCGACCGACAGCATCGGCCACTCGCCGAGGTCGACCGGCGCCGCGCCCGGCGTCGCCAGCGTCATCTTCCCGAAGAATTGCCGCACCCGCAGCGCCGCGAGCTCCGGGTCGAGGTCGATCGCCGGCACCCCGGCCGCCGCCTTCTTGCGCGCCGGCTTGACCTCCTCCACCCGCGCCGCCGCCGGCGCCGCCGCCGACTCCTTCTTGCGCGCCGGCTTGACCTCCTCCACCGGCGCCGCAGGCTTGCGCGCCGGCGGGCTCGCCGTGGGCGCCGCGACCTCAGCAGCGCGGGGCTTGCGGACCTCGACCACCGGCACCGACGCCGGCGGCGACGCCGCGGCGTCCTCGGCGAGATCTGCCACCTCGACATCCGCGATGTCCTCTGCACGCGGAGCCGCCGGCGGCGCCGCCGCCGCCCGCGCCACCGGAGCCGGCGCCGGCGTCGATGCCGGCGCGACCGGAGCCGGCGCCGGCGCGACCGGAGCCGCCGGCGCAGCCGGGGTCGACGCCGGCAGACGCGGCAATTCGGCCTGCGCAGGCTTGCGGAGGGCCTGCATCAGGCTCGCCCAGAAGGCCGCGATTCTCCGTCTGATGCCATCGATCCACGCCATGGTCGTCTCCGCCGCGGGCGCACGCGCCCGTCGTTGCGCCGGACGCGAATCCGCGCGCTCGGACCAGCGCCCGAACGCGCACCCGAACCGGCCAGCCAACCGTATCAGGGCCCGACAGTCGCGTCTATCGTCAACGGTCTCTCGACAGCGAGCGGGTCTTCAGCTCGGCGACATCGACGTCGACCTGGTTGAGCTCCGAGATCCGCGTTCGCGTGATGATCTTCCCGACATCGATCAACACCCGGCCGTCGACCGGGTGCAAGATCCGCTCGTCCGCGCGGCGCCCGATCAGCGACTCGAGGTCCCTCGTCGCCGTCAGGTAGCGCCCGCGAGGCAGCGTCACCTCGACCCCGTCGCCCGTCACCTTCGCCTGGCACGCCAGGCGCGAATTCGGCCGGCAGTCGGACAGCATGCGCAGCGACATCTGCTCGCGCGGCGTCCGAGGCGCCAGACGATCCGGACCTGCCTTGATGTACACGTGGCAGGTCGCGCACAGCCCCTTGCCTCCGCACGCCATCAGCAGCTTCGTCCCCGAAAGGGCCAGCGCATCGATCAGCCGCTGGTTGGTGTGGATCTCCACCGGATCCTCGGCGCCCTCGATCTCGACCCGCTTCATCAGTGACCCGCGCCAGTGTGCCGGGACTGCCGCGGCGCGCAAGCCCTCGCCCGCAGATCCGCCGCCGGGCGCGCCGCTCGGCCGGTGCGCCCGCGCGTCGGCCCGGAAGGCCGCGCGCGGATACACTGTCGGTGTGCGTCGCAGCGTCCCCGAGCAGGACCACACCAGCGGCCGCGCCGGCGACCCTGGCGGCGGCTACCTCTTCACCCCGATCGGCGTCGTCCGTTCGCCGTACACCGAGCGCTTCGGCACCCCGCGTCAGCCGACGGTCACCGCGCAGGTCAAGGAGGATCGCGCGCTGCCGGGGTCGATCGAGCTGCTGCCGCAATTCGCCGCGGGCCTCGACGGCCTCGCCGCGTTCGAGCGGATCTGGTGCCTCTTCGTCTTCCACCTCAATCAGGGATATGGCCTCAAGGTCAGGTCGCCGCGCGACCCGGAGCACCCGGTCGGCCTGTTCGCCACCCGCGCCCCGCACCGCCCGTGCTCGATCGGCCTGTCGTGCCTCAGGGTCACCGGCGTCGAGGACAACCTCGTCCACGTGCTCGGCCTCGACATCCTCGACGGCACCCCCGTCCTCGACATCAAGCCCTACGTCCCCTACGCCGACGCCTTCCCCGACGCCCGCGCCGGCTGGCTCGAGGGCCGCGTCCCCGACGAGCCCGACCGCTACCGCCCGCGCTGACCGGCGGCGCCTCCGCGGCGCCCCCCTTCCCGCGCGCGCGCGCCCTCGTCTATCCTCTCCGACCGGAGGGACGTCCCCATGCTCAAGTTCATCGCCCCAGTCCTCGCGCTGGCGCTGCTGGTGCCCGCGGTCGGCCGCGCCGAGCCGCCGCCCGCCGCCCCGACCACCCGCGCCGCCGCGAACGTCGACGCCGCCGGCAGGATCCAGGTCAAGGTCACCGACGACGAGGCGCTCCGCGACGACATCCTCGCCGTGCTCGACCTCCCGTTCGCCGTCGCCGACGCGCGCAGCGCCGGCGTCGACGAGGCGGAGATCGAGCTGGCGCTCGACGCCTCGCGCGACGTCGGCCTGAGCGCCGGCGAGGTCGCCGAGGTCGTCACCGAGGAGGTCGCCGCGGCCGGCAAGCGCGGCGTCAAGAAAGGCTTCGGCCACTACGTGCGCATGCAGCTGGCCGCCGGCCTGCGCGGCAAGAAGCTCGCCGCCAAGATCCGCGAGCGCAAGGCCGAGCTCGCCGAGCCGACCCCCGAGGAGTCCGACAAGGTCAAGTCGAAGATCGAAGGCGCCCGCGAGCAGCACCGCGCCTACCGCCTCACGGTGCTCGAGCGCCGCAAGGCGCTGGTCGCCGCCGGCAAGAAGGCCGTGTTCGTCGGCCAGGAGCGCCACCAGGCCCGCGTCGCCCGGCTCGCCGTCGCCGCCGAGGCGACCCGGGGCGCCGACGCGGTCCTCGACGCCCGCCTGCAGGCGATCGAGGCCAAGATCGCCGCCGCCGCCGAGGGCCCGGAGAAGGACGCCTTCGAGGCCGAGCGCCGCCGCCTGCTCAAGGCCGCCGGCCGCCTCGACGCCGCCGCCGACAAGCTCGAGACCCGCGAGAACAAGCTCGAGACCCGCGAGAACAAGCTCGAGACCCGCGAGAACAAGCTCGAGGCCAAGGCCGAGGCCAGGGCCGACAGGCGCGAGGACAGGCTCGAGGCCAAGGCCGAGCGGCGCGACAACAAGCTCGAGACCAAGGCCGCCGATCGCGGCGCCGCCCCGCAGTGACGACGAGAGGAGCACGACCGCCATGCGCATCACGACGATCCTGACCAGCCTGTGCGCCCTGACCCTCGTCCTGCCCGCCTGCGGCGGCGAGGCCAGGAAGCCCGACGCCAAGCCCGCGGCCCCCAAGGCCGCGACCGTCGACACCAAGAAGCTCGAGGCCGCCAAGCCCGAGCCGAAGCCCGAGCCGAGCGCCACGCCTGGACAGCCGGCCGAGAAGGCCCCGCCGCCCGACCCGAGCGTCGAGAAGATCCAGACCGCCGTCAAGGTCGCGCGCGAGATCTCGGCCGACCCCGAGCACGCCGACGACGTGCTCGCCCGCCACGGCCTCGACCGCGACAAGCTCGACGCGCTGATGTTCGAGATCGCGGCCGACCCGGAGCTGACCGACGCCTACATGGCGGCCCGGCGCGCCAGCTGACCCCGGGGACATGCCCCGCGCACCCTCTCACCCCACGGGCGGCCGCGTCGCGGCGTAGATCGCCGCCCCGCGGACCGCGAGCACCGGCGCCCACCCGCCGCCGAGGCTCGCGGGCGGCCGGACGTCGGGCGCCGGCCCGAGATCGACCACGCACAGCCGCTCGCCGGCCGCGCTCCACCGGCGGACCCACAGCGCGCGTCCCTCCCATGTCCCCGCGACCATGCGCGATCGGTCAGGCACCGACAGCACCGGATCGGTCCGCCGCAGCTCGAGCAGCGCGCGGTACAGCTCGAGCACCGCGCGGTGGGGCGGCCGCTCGCGCTCGTCCCAGCGCAGCACCGAGCGCGCGAACGTCCGCGCGTCCTGCGGGTCGGGGATCGCGTCCGCCAGCGCGGCGAACCCCGCGAAGTCGCGGTACTCCGCGCGCCGCCCGGCGGCGACCCGCGCCCCGAGCTCCGGCGGCAGATCGGTGAAGTACTGCCACGGCGAGCTCGCCGCCCACTCCTGCCCCATCCACAGCAGCGGCGTCATCGGCAAGAACAGCAGCAGCACCGACAGCGCGCACCACACGTCGACCTCGATCAGGTGGTGCAGCCGCTCGCCGAGCGCCCGGTTGCCGACCTGGTCGTGGTTCTGCAGGCAGTACACCAGCGCCTCGGCCGGCAGCCGCTCCGCCGGCCCGCCGCGGATCCGCCGCGTGTACAGCCACGGCTGCCCCTCGTACAGCAGCCCGCGCCCGATCGTCCGCGCCAGCTCGGCGAGCGTGCCCGCGTACTCGCCGTAGTAGCCGTCGCGCTCGCCCGTCACCAGCGCGTGGACGCAGTGATGGAAGTCGTCGGCCCAGATCGCCGCGAGCCCGGCCTCGGTCACCGTCCGGGGGTCCTGCGCGCCGTCCTCCGCGATCACCACCTTCGGCCCCGCCGCCGCCGCCAGCTCGGCGACGATCGACACCGGCGACGGGTCGACGATCGCCTGCGTCGCGTCGAGGCGCAGCCCGTCGAACCCGTACTCCTCGAGCCACATCCGCGCGTTGTCGAGGACCAGCCGGCGCGTCCACGGGCACGTGAAGTCGGGCGCCTGCCCCCACGGCGTCCACGCCGGCGCGAAGTACTCCGGGCTGTACGATGCCAGGTAATTCCCGTCCGGCCCGAAGTGGTTGTACACGACGTCGAGGATCACGCTGATCCCGAGCGCGTGCGCCCGCGCGACCAGGGCCCGCAGCTCCGCCGGCGTCCCGTAGGCCGCGTGCGGCGCGAACAGCCCGACCCCGTCGTAGCCCCACCCGCGGCGCCCCGAGAACGCCGCGACCGGCAGCAGCTCGATCGCCGTCACCCCGAGCTCCGCCAGCGCCGTCAGCCGCGCCGCCGCCGCCGCGAACGTCCCCTCCGGCGTGAACGTCCCGACGTGCAGCTCGTAGATCACCCACGTCGACAGCGGTGGCGCCTGCCTCTCCGGACATGTCTCGCGCGCCACCACCTCGGCCGGCCCGTGGACCCCGAACGGCAGCGCCCGCGCGTACGGGTCGGGCACCAGCCGGCCGTCGAGCCGCACCTTGTACAGCGCCCCGGCCGCCAGCGGCAGCTCGCCCTCGAACAGCCCGCCCGCCTGCGGCGCGAGCGGGTGCTCGCCGACGAGCGTCGTCCGGTCGGCCTCGGCGACGTACACCGCGATCGCGACGCGGCGCGCCCGCGTGCTCCACACCCGGAACCGCGTCGTCCCGCGCCCGGTCGGACATGATCCGAGGGACAGCTCGCCCGTCATCGCCGCCGTCGACCTTATCACGACCGCGCGGCCCCGCCCTCGTCCGCCGGGCCGGCGCAGCGGGCCGCCCGCCGGCGGCGCGGACGGCCCGCGGACCCCGCGGCGAGGCGCTCGCCCCTCCGGCGCGCTGCGGCAGATCACGCCGCCGCTGCGCAACCGGCGTCCAGGCGTCCGTGCCGGGGCCACCTGTCCGCGGGGCCATCCGCACCCGCCAGGCGATCGGCGCTCGCCGCAAGTCCGGGCGCAGGGACCGGTGATCGGACCCACCCGCGCCGGCCTCGACCGCAGCGACCCGGTGCACTCGAGGATCACCGCGCCCCACAGCGCGGAGAGGAGGATTCCCATGCGCAGCACCATCCACATCCTGTGCGGCCTCGTCGCCCTCGGCGCGAGCGCCTGCGACCCCGCCGTCGAGCCCCGCTACCTGCCGGGCACCAGCGCCTCCGGCGGCGACGGCGGCGGCCACGACAGCGGCGAGCACCACGACGACGACGGCAGCGGCTACGACAGCGGCCACGACGACGGCGGCCACGACCCCACCGACGAGGTCTGCAACTACCGCACGCAGACCCAGGGCGGCTGGGGCAGCAAGTGCGCCGGTCTCAACCCCGGCTGCCTGCGCGACGAGCTGTTCCCCCAGGTCTACAAGTCGGGCATGGTCGTCGGCTGCAACCACCGCTCGATGACCCTCTACAACAAGGACATCGAGGACGACCTGCCCGCGGGCGGGCCCGCCCGCGCCTTCAGCGGCGACGAGGACGACACCAAGAACGTCCTGTTCGGCCAGGCCACCGCGCTCGCGCTCAACGTCAAGTTCGACGAGTACGCGGCGTTCAACCCGCTGATGCCGCCGGTCCGCCTCGCCGACCTCGAGATCGCCCGCAAGGACAGCCCGTGCCACGGCATGACCGTCGGCGAGGTGCTGCTGCACGCCAACGACGCGCTCGGCGGCTGCGAGTCCGCCCTGACCGCGGCCGCGGCCAACGAGTGCGCCACGATGATCAACGAGTCGTTCGTCAACGGCGGCAAGCGCTGCAGCGACGTCTACCGCTACCCCGAGCGCCGCGCTCGCTCGCGCTGACGGCCCGCCCGGTCCGCCCGCCGGGCTCGCTTGCCGACCCCTCGCACGTCCCTCAAGACGTCGGGCGAACGGAGGCGACCATGACCCATTCCGCGATCGACCGCTGCGACGTCCTGGACCTGCTCGAGGAGGCCGCGGTCGCCCGCCGGTCCGTCGAGGTCGAGCTCCGCGACGGCCGCAGCTTCGTCGACGGCGTCCGCGACGTCGTCACCGAGAACGGCCGCGACTACGTCGTCTTCGAGCGCCACCTGCGGCTCCCGGTCGCCGAGATCGCCCGCTGCGGTCGCACCCCCGACGGCCCGCGCGACGGCAACCGCTGACGGCGTGCCTGCTCCTCGGGACCTGTCGCCGCGCGCAGGTCTTTCAGGTCATGTCGCGCGCCGGCGCTCGCCCGCGCCCGCGCCCGCGCGCGGGCCTGCCCATCGGCCCGTCACGCCGCGCGCTCGCGCCCGCCGAAGCCCCTGCGGACCCCGCCCAACCGGCGCAGGTCCCGCGGTATCCTCGACGGGCCCATGCACACGCTCGTCCTCAGCGACATCCACCTCGGCAACGGCGGCGACTACGACATCTTCGCCGGCGAGTCCGTGCTCCCGGCCGTGCTCGACCAGGCCGCCGCGAGCCGCGCCTCCGTGATCTTCAACGGCGACAGCTTCGACTTCCTGATGAACGAGGACCCGCTCGAGCTGACCGCCGCGCGGGCCGTCCAGCAGGCGCGGGCGATCGTCACCCACCCGCCGACCGCCGCGGTGATGGCCGCCCTCGGCCGGGTGCTCGCGGCCGGCGGCGGCGTCGAGATCCGGCTCGGCAACCACGACGCCGAGCTCGCGCTGCCCGGCGTCCAGGCTGTCCTGCGGGACAGCCTCGGCCAGCCGCCCGAGATCGCCGCGCGCCTCGCCTTCACCCTCAACGACGCCCCCGGCGTGCTCGAGGTCGGCGGCGCCCGCCTGCTGCTCGCCCACGGCGAGCACGGCGACCCGTGGAACCGCCTCGACTACGAGCACCTCGGCGAGGGCAAGGACTTCCCGTACCCGCCGGGCTCGCGCCTCGTCAAGACGCTGCTCAACCCGCTCAAGCGCCAGTACGGCATGCGCTTCGCCGACCTCGTCAAGCCCGACTTCCAGGGCGGCGTGCTGACCGCCCTCGCCGTCGACCCGAAGGCCGTCGCGCTGGTCTTCCAGGGCTCCTCCGTCAGCCTCCTGTGGCAGCTGTTCCGCCGCCTCGACGACGGCGTCTCGTTCGACGACGGCCGCGCGATCGAGCAGGACCTCGGCCTCGCCGCCGCGCTCGACGACGCCGGCCTGACCGCCGAGGAGCGCGCCGCGCTCGAGGCCGCCGTCGATCCCGAGGCCCCCGTCGCCTTCGGCGTGTCCGACCTGCTCGCCGGCGCCGGCGCCAAGCTCGTGCGCAAGGGCCTCGGCGCCTACGCCCGCCTGCAGCGCCGCCTCGCCGGCGACGCCGGCGACGCCTTCTTCTCGCTGACCCCCGACGACGCCGAGTGGACCGACGCGCGCCGCCTCGCCGCCAAGTTCGCCGTCGACGCCGTCGTGCTCGGCCACACCCACGCCGCCCGCTTCCGCAGCGAGCCCGACCTCACCTTCGTCAACACCGGCACGTGGATCTACCTGATGCGCCTGCCCGCCGGCGACGCCCCGATCGCGGAGTGGGAGCAGTTCCTCCACCAGGTCCGGGCCAACCCGGGCCTCGACCCGGCCCGGGGCCCCGCTCCGCCGCTGTTCGTGCGCCTGACCGGCCTCGTCGTCGACATCCACCCCGACGGCGGCGCCCGCCTGCGCCTCTGCGAGTTCAAGCCCGGCGCCACCGAGGTCCTCGCCGAGGGCCGCGTCCTCCCGCGCGCGCGCTGACGGCTGACTCTCGAGGCAGCCCGGCCCGCCGGCCTCGCGCGCGCCCCCGCCCGGCGGGACCGTGGCGCATACGCGAAGCGAAGCGCCGCATGGACGACATCTTCGTCGGCGAGGACCGCGAGCCGAGCCACCGATCCCACCCGCGCGCACCCGCTCGGTGTTCCCGGTTAAGATCCCGCCTCACAGCGCCTCCATGAGCGACAAGCCCCTGACCCCGTTCGACCGCTGGATGTTCAGCGACGTCGCGCTCACCACGATCCTCGGCTCCGCCATCGGCAACAGCCTCACCGGCGGCAGCTGGCTCGCCGGCGCCGCCATCGGCCTCGTCGCTTCGGTCCCGGCGCTGATCTTCGCCGCCATCGTCGCCGCCATCGTCGCCACCCCGCCGACCTACCTGCGCGCCCTGCTGCTGTGGGCGATCTACGCCGTCTGCGCCGCCGAGGCCGCCCGCAGCGCCACCGGGCACTCCACCTTCGGCCTCTACTTCGGCGGCGCCGTCTTCCTCTACGGCGCCGCCCGCGCGATCCACATCCTGCGGACGATGCCCCTGCTCCCGGACGAGCCCGCCCCGGTCGCCGCCGTCGCCGCCCCCGCCCCGGTCGCCGCCCCGCCGATCAACGCCGAGCACCCGCCTGTCCCGCAGGACCTGTCCCCCGAGGTCACCGCGATCGCCGACGCCGCCGTCCAGGACTTCCGCCACCTGTGCGACGCCCTGTCCGACCCGGCCCTCGCGCGCGCCGCCGGCGTCGACGTCGACGGCATGCGCGGCGAGGCCAACCAGCTCCTGCGCGACATCCTCCGCCGCGCCCCTCTGGTCACCCGCGTCCGCAAGATCGCCGCCGAGCGCGCCGGCGACCTCGACTCGGTCCGGGCCGGCGACGACGCCCTCGCCGCGCTCAAGCGCCAGGCCGACGCCCTGCGCGCCGCGACCGCGGCCGCCCTCCGGCTCGCCGCCGCCGAGCAGGTCGACCCGACCTCGCTGCGCGAGCACACCGAGAACCTCCACCTCCTCCGCGAGGCCCGCGAGGACGCCGCCGTCCCCTGACGCGCCCGAGCCCGCGTGCATGGCCTCTCGGGCATGTCCGCAAGGCCATGTCCCGACCGACCTGCTTGTCCAGACCTGCCCGTCCGGACCTGCTCGGTCGCGCAGGCGCTGTCCCGGGCGCGGGCTAGCCCTGCTTGAGCGCCGCGTGGTCGCGCCCGGGCAGCGTCTGCGTCGTCGACGGCCCGCCGGCGGCGACCCACCCCGGATCGCCGTTGCCGCCGCTCCACCCGCCGATCTGGTCGGACAGCTGCGTATAGCCGAGCCCCTCGAGCAGCGCGGCCGCGCGGGCCGAGCGGCCGCCGGCCTTGCACGACACCATGATCGGCGTGTCCCTGGGGAAGCGCGCCTGGACCTCCGCCGCGAAGCCCGGGTTCGGCGTCATCCCGCCGGGGCCCATGTGCATCAGCGGGATGTTGTAAGCGTTCGGCGCGTGGCCGGCCTCGAACTCGGGCACGCTGCGGACATCGATGTGGACGAGGCTCGGGTCGCTCGCGGCGAGCGCGATCGCGTCGGGCGAGGTCAGGCGGCGGACGGTCATGGGCCCTTGGGTAGCCCGGGTCCGCCCGGCCTTCAACCCCCGGCTTGCTTCGCCGCCCCGGTCTTCGCGCCCGTCTCGCCCGGAGCGGCCGGCGTCGCGGGAGACTCCGCCGCTCCGGCCGGCGCCGTCGGGAACGGCTGGCCGTCGACGCGCACCGCCGTCTCCGCGCCGCCTGGCCCCTGGACCAGCCTGGCGAACTGGATAGCGACCGACGTGTGCGTCACGAACTGGCTCGCCGCGTCGGCTGCCATCGTGAACTGCTCGCGGATCTGGTGCGGCGCGCCGGCGTCGACCATGAAGAACATCGTCCCCTGGATCACCCCCTCGAGCGTGCCCTTCGGCCCCGGCGCGAGGTACTTGCCGAGGTAGCTCAGCTCGGCGACCAGGCCGACGTCCGGGCGCCGCTCGAGCTTCTCCAGCTCCCACAGCACGTCGCGCGTGTCGACGACCCCGCTCGCGCGCTGGTGGCAGGTCGCGCGCCACTTGGCCCCGACGGCGATCGGCTGCTCGGGGAAGCGGACGCAGAAGAACCGGTGCACCTCCGAGAGCGCCTTGCCCTCCGGCGCCTCGGCCTTGTCCTGCGGCCCCTCGACCGTCGTCGTCCCGGTCCGCTCGCCGGTCGCCCGGATCGCGTGGCGGGTCACCAGCGCGCGGACCTCGTCCTCGTCGGTCTCGAGCACGCGTCCGTTCGGCGGCTCGGCCTCGAACCGCAGGTAGCGGTGCTCGAGCGCGCACGTCCGCGCCAGCCCCTCGCCGCTGCAGCCCGACAGCGACAGCCGCTCCTCGCGGGCGAACGCCGTCGGCTGCATCAGCGACCCGAACCGGATGTTGCCGACGGTCGTCACCTTGTACGCCGCCCCCTCCGGCAGCGACAGCTTGAGCTCGGCCAGCTCCGCCCCCGGCGGCGGCTCGGCCTGCACCTTGCCCTCCGCGCCTCGCAGCTCCGCCGGCCCGGCCGGGCTCGCCGGCGCCGCGGCCTCCGGCCTGGCCGCGGTCTTCGCGTCCGGCTGCACCTCCGCCGGCGTGCCCGCCTCCGCGGGCGCGGACGCGGCGCCGGACGGCGCGCGTTGCTGCAGGCGCGACGGCTCGGAGCCGCCGCAGGCGCCGGCGACGAGGATCGAGAGCGAGACGGCCAGGGAGGGGCGGAGCACGGGCGGAGGATGGCACGCCGCTGTACGGCTGCCCAGGGTGACGCCGGCCCGCGCCGGTGTGAGCGCCCTGGCCCCCGCGCGGCCCTGCGGCGCGAGGATTTCGCTATCCTGCGCCGCATGACGAAGCTCCCCCTGTGCACGCTGGCCCTGCTCACGGCCTGCAATCAGCTGCCCGCCGCGCTGTCGGGCGGAGGCGGCGAGGAGAAGCCCGCGGCCGACGCCAAGGCCGACGCCAGGGCCGACGCCGCGAAGACCCCCGACGCCCCGCCCGCGCCCGTCGCCCCGCCCGCGCCGCAGGGCCCGGCCAGCCTCGACGAGCTGCTCGGCCTCGTCCACGACGGCTCGCCCAACTACCTCCTCGTCAAGGCCCCCGACGCGCTGCTCGCGATCGCCGAGACCGCCGCGACCTCCTTCGAGGCCCCGCTGACGAGCCTCGTCAACGCGGCGGCCCCGGGCCAGGCCCAGGAGATCTCCTCGCGCTTCGCCCTCTTCAAGACCGGCATGGCCGAATTCAAGGCCGCGCTCGCGCAGGCCGGCACCGACCTCGCCCGCGGCGTCGTGATCACCGAGACCCTCGTCAACAGCGAGCACCCGATCGTCACCTTCTCCGCGACCAGCCCCGAGGCCGGCAAGACCCTGCTCGCCGCGCTCAAGCTGCCCGACGCCGACAAGTTCACCTGCCAGGCCGCCCCGACGCGCGCCGGCTACGTCGCCTGCGCCCAGGAGCCGGCCGTGCTCGCCGCCTACAAGCCCGGCGACGGCAAGGCGCTGCGCGGCAAGGCCGAGGCGGCCCTGCCCGGCGTCGGCCTCGACGAGCTCTCGGCGGTCGGCTACTTCGACAACTTCTTCATGGCCCTCGCCAGCCCCGCCGGCGGCGCCGTGATCCACCTCAGCGCCCCGCCCGACGCCGCCGAGCTGTTCGCCGCGCTCGCCCCCGGCCAGGCCGACCTCCTGCGCTTCGTCCAGGCCGGCACCGGCTTCCTGTGGCTGCGCCTCGACCGCGACGAGCTCAAGCGCCGCGGCATGTCGGCCCCCGACCAGTTCGCCGCGACCGTCGACGCGTTCACCGGCGAGGTCCTGTTCGGCGGCTCGTCCGACCCCGCCGCCCTGCAGGCCCGCCTCGGCTTCACCGACACCTCGACGCTCGCCGGCCTGATCGACCTCGGCGCCGCCTTCGTGTGCCAGAGCTTGCCGAAGAAGATCCCCGACGTCCCCGGCAGCAAGCTCGGGTGCGAGGGCAAGGCCCTGACCTTCGGGACAGAGAAGGCCCGGGCGATGCACTTCAGCGCCGGCGGCGTCCCGCAGGCCAAGGTGCTCGCCGACCAGCTCGGCATGTCGCTCGACGCCTGGATCTTCGCCGCCGAGGGCACCCTCGCCGCGGTCGTCGGCGCCGACGAGAAGGGCGTCGCCAACGTCCGCGCCCCCGGCACCACCGACGCGACCCTCGCCGCCCTGCCGCCCGCGCTCGCCCAGTCGCTGCGCGACGGCGAGGTCGGCTTCGTCACCCACGTCCCGCTCGACGGCCTGCAGAGCCCCGCCCTGACCAAGCTGCTCGACGACTCGCTCGGCGCCCTGCCCGGCTACCAGCCCGCGCTCGTCCGCACCTCGCTCGGCGTCCTCTCGCCGGTCTCGACCGTGACCGTGTGGGCCACCGAGCACAAGGGCGCCGGCGCGCTCCACTTCGCGCTCCAGACGATCGGCCACACCGCCGACGACGAGGGCAAGGCCGCCCTCGCCGCCGCCGCGAGCCCCGACCCGGCCGCCGCCTTCGCCGCGCTGGCGACGCAGTACCCGAGCTCGCCGCGCCTGTCGGCCTACCAGGCCCGCGCCGGCCAGGGCGGCGTCGGCGCGCTGATCGGCGGCTCCGCCCCTGCGCTGATGATCCTCGGCGGCGCCACCTGGACCCTGCTCGGCCAGCCGGTCGACACGCAGCCCGAGCTGATCGAGGCCCCGCCGGTGCTCCCGCCGCTCGAGCCCGCCGGCGAGAAGCCCGAGAAGGTCGAGACCCCGAAGAAGGCCGAGAAGAAGCCGAAGACCGAGACCCCCGCAGGCGGCGGTGCGACCGGCACGAGCCCGACCGGCGGTTCGAGCACCGGCACCACCGGCACCACCGGCACCACCGGCACCACCGGCACCCCCGGCACCGGCGCCGGCACGTCCCCCGCCCCCGGCACCGCGACGATCGACGTCAAGCGCATCGGCCGCAAGGGCCGAGAGTGACCCTCCCAGGGGGCCACCCTTAAAGAAAGATCCAGGGGACCCCCGCGGGTCCCCTTTTCGTATCCCCTCGACCTGAATCATTCCCCTACGTGAAAGTCCGCGATTCACGTGCGCGTGCCACGCCGGCCGTTGACAGACTGGGGGGGCCATGGCAAAACTGGGCCACAACAAAATTCTTACCTAAACGTAAGAGATGCTGTTGTGCCAAGGTCCACAAGGTCAGAAATGAACAACCCCCAAGCCAAGGCACAGGACGCAATGCTGAAGAACAACGGTCGGATCAAGATCGGCGAGCTCGCCCGCAAGACGGGCAAGACCCCCCGCGCTCTCCACCTCTACGAGGAGATGGGGCTGCTCAACCCGAGCGCCCGCACCGAGGGCGGCTTCCGCCTCTACGGCCCGGACGAGGTCGCCCGCGTGTACTGGATCACCAAGCTCCAGGACATCGGCTTCAGCCTGCCGCAGATCCAGGGTCTGCTGCGGACCGTCGCCCGCTCGGAGACCGCGCCGGAGGCGATGAACAGCGTGCGTGAGCTCTTCCGCGGCAAGCTCGAGGAGACGCGCGCCCAGGTCACGCGGCTGTTGCAGCTCGAGCGCGACCTGTCCGAATCTCTCGCCTACCTCGAGGGTTGTCGCCTGTGCCAGGAGCCGGCCACGCCGGACGCCTGCAACACCTGCATCAGCGAGCGCCGCACCGACGACACCGCGCCCTCGCTGGTCGTCGGCATCCACCGCAACCCCGCCGCCGCCCCGCGCAAGCCCGAGCACACCAGCCCGCCCGGCGCCGCCGCCTCTCCGCAGCACGGCGCCGGCGGTGCACGCGAAGAGGGAACTTTGCAATGATCAAGAAGCCGATCTACCTCGACTACGCCGCCACCTGCCCGGTCGATCCGCGCGTCCTCGACGCGATGTTGCCGTACTTCTCGGAGAACTTCGGCAACGCCGCGTCGCGGACGCACGTGTTCGGCTGGAAGGCCGAGGAGGCGGTCGAGGGCGCCCGCCGCGAGATCGCGGCCACCCTGAACGCCGACCCGAAGGAGGTCACCTTCACCTCCGGCGCGACCGAGTCGATCAACCTCGCGATCAAGGGGGCCCTCGAGTTCCTGCGCGAGTCGGGCAAAAAGCACATCATCACCGCCGTCACCGAGCACAAGGCAGGCCTCGACACCTGCAAGCACCTCGAGCGAAACGGCTGCGAGGTCACCTACTTGCCGGTCGGGGCCGACGGCCGCGTCTCGGCGGCGCAGGTCAAGGACGCGATCCGCCCGGACACCGCGCTCGCCTCGCTCATGCTCGCCAACAACGAGACCGGCGTGATCCACCCGATCGCCGAGATCGGCGAGGTCACCCGCGCCGCCGGCGTGCTGCTGCACGTCGACGCCGTCCAGGCGTTCGGCAAGATCCCGGTCGACGTCGAGGCCCTGAAGATCGACCTTTGCAGCATCAGCGCCCACAAGATCTACGGCCCCAAGGGCGTCGGCGCGCTGTACGTCCGCCGGCGCAAGCCGCGGGTCCGGCTCGCCCCGCAGGTCCACGGCGGCGGCCACGAGCGCGGCAACCGCTCGGGCACCCTCAACGTCCCGGGGATCGTCGGCTTCGGCTACGCCGCCAAGCTCGCGCGCGAGGCGATGGCCGAGGAGTCGGCCCGGATCTTCGAGCTCCGCGAGTACCTGCGCGGCCGCCTCGTCGCCGAGATCCCGCACGCGATCGTCAACGGCTCGCTCGAGCACCGGCTGCCCGGCACGCTCAACATCAGCTTCGCCTACGTCGAGGGCGAGAGCCTGCTGATGGGCCTCAAGGACGTCGCCGTCTCCTCGGGCTCGGCCTGCACCTCGGCCAGCCTCGAGCCGAGCTACGTCCTGCGGGCGATGGGCCTCGACGACGAGCTCGCCCACTCGAGCCTGCGGATCACCGTCGGTCGGTTCACCACCCGCGAGGAGCTCGACTTCGTCGCCGACCTCGTCGGCCGCGAGGTCGCCCGCCTGCGCGACATGTCCCCGCTGTGGGAGATGGTCCAGGAGGGCGTCGACCTGCGCACGATCGAGTGGACCCCTCACTGACCTCCAAGAAGCACAGGAAGCACGAAGATGGCATACAGCAACAAGGTCATCGATCACTACGAGCACCCGCGCAACGTCGGCAGCCTCGACAAGTCCGACGAGTCCGTCGGCACGGGGATCGTCGGCGCGCCGGCCTGCGGCGACGTCATGAAGCTGCAGATCAAGGTCGAGGACGGCGTGATCACCGACGCCAAGTTCAAGACCTACGGCTGCGGCTCCGCGATCGCCAGCTCGAGCCTCGTCACCGAGTGGGTCAAGGGCATGAGCATCGACCAGGCGATGCAGATCAAGAACAGCCAGATCGCCGAGGAGCTGTCGCTCCCGCCGGTCAAGATCCACTGCTCCGTCCTCGCCGAGGACGCGATCAAGGCCGCGATCCGCGACTTCCAGACCAAGCAGGCGGCGCGCGAGCCGACGGAGAAGGCGGAGTGACCACCCTCACCCAGGACGCGTCGCCCGCCGGCTGGACGGCGGCGCAGCCCGTGGAACCATCCCGCACCGACGCGCCAGCCATGCCCACCGTGACCGTCACCTCTCGCGCCGCCAAGGTCATGCGCGAGCAGCTCGCCCGCCGCGGCACCCCGCAGGCGTCGATCCGCCTCGGGATCCGCGGCGGCGGCTGCACCGGCTACTCGTACCTGTTCGAGTTCGACGACCGGCCCCCGCGCCCGAACGACCTCGTGATCGACAAGGACGGCGTCCGCGTCGTCGTCGACCCGAAGAGCCTGTTCTACCTCGACGGCACCGAGGTCGACTTCGAGACCGGGATCCGCGGCCACGGCTTCAGGTTCAAGAACCCCAACACCAAGGACTCGTGCGGCTGCGGCGAGTCGGTGTCCTTCTAGCCCCAAAAGCGACTGAGAGGCCCGCCATGCAGGCGGACATCGACCCGTTCGAGCTCTTCGATCTGCCGCGGCGCCACGCCGTCGCCCGCGACCTCGTCGAGGCCCGCTACCTCGAGCTCTCGAAGGCGGCTCACCCCGACAACGTCGCCGGCGAGTCCGTCGCCGAGCGCCGCCGCGCCGTCGAGCGCGCGAGCCGGATCAACGCCGCCTACCGGATCCTCCGCGACCCCGTCCTCCGCGCCGAGGTCCTGGTCAAGCTCGCCGGCGTCGACCTCGACAGCAGCGACCCGCAGCACGGCGCGCCGCACCCGACCCAGGCCTTCCTGCTCGAGATGATCGACCTGCGCGAACGCCTCGAGGACGCCGGCCCCGCCGGCCTCCCCGCCCTCCAGCGCGAGATCGAGGACCGCGCCGAGGCCGCGCTGGACGCCGCCGTCGCCGCGATCAGCGGGGGCGACACGCGCGCCGCCGCCGAGCACCTCGTCGCCCGCCGCTACTTCCAGCGCTTCCTCGAAGAGGCCGAGCACCATGCCTGAGATCGACCTCAAGGACACCGGCGCGCTGTTCCAGATCGCCGAGCCGACCAGCCAGGTCCGCGCCCCCCGCCGCCCCGGCCGCGGCATCGGCATCGACCTCGGCACGACCAACAGCCTCGTCGCGCTCGCCCCGAACGGCGCCGCCCCGCATGTCCTCAAGGACACGAGCGGCAGCGGCCTCGTCCCCTCGATCGTCGCCTACCTCGACGACGCGATCCTCGTCGGCCGCGCCGCCCAGGCGCTCCAGCTCGAGCACCCCGAGCGGGTGATCAGCAGCGTCAAGCGGTTCATGGGCCGCGGCCTCGCCGACATCGACTTCACCCACCCGTACCACCTGGTCGAGGACTCGCCGGGCCTCCTGCGCCTCGACGTCGGCCCGAAGAGGCTCACGCCGATCGAGGTCTCGGCCGAGATCCTGCGCGCGCTCAAGCAGCGCGCCGAGGCCGAGCTCGGCGAGCCGTGCGACGGCGCCGTGATCACCGTCCCCGCCTACTTCGACGACGCCCAGCGCCAGGCGACCCGCGACGCCGGCCGGATCGCCGGCCTCAACGTCTACCGCCTGCTCGCCGAGCCGACCGCCGCCGCCCTCGCCTACGGCCTCGACCGCGGCGGCGAGGGCCTGTTCGCCGTCTACGACCTCGGCGGCGGCACCTTCGACATCAGCGTCCTCCGCCTCCACGCCGGCGTGTTCCAGGTCCTCGCCACCGGCGGCGACTCGGCCCTCGGCGGCGACGACTTCGACCGCGCGCTCGCCCGCCACCTGCTCGATCGGGCAGGCGTCGCCGAGCCCTCGCGCCTCCAGCTCGAGGCCGCCCGCCTGGCCGCCCGCGCCGCCAAGGAGCGCCTGACCGAAGAGACATCCACCATCGTCCGCGTCCCCGCGCTCGGCCTCGCGGCCGAGGTCACCCGCGCCGAGTTCGAGGCCCGGATCGAGGCGCTCGCCCAGCGGACGATCCGCGCCTGCCGCCAGACCCTCAAGGACGCCGGCGTGCGCCCGACCGAGCTCGACGGCGTGGTCCTCGTCGGCGGCTCGACCCGCGTCCCGCGGATCCGCGCGCTGGTCGCCGAGACCTTCAAGAAGGAGCCGCTCGCCGACATCGACCCCGACGAGGTCGTCGCCTGGGGCGCCGCGATCCAGGCCGACATCCTGTCCGGCTCGGCCCGCGAGGGCGCGACCCTGCTCGACGTCGTGCCGCTGTCGCTCGGCCTCGAGACGATGGGCGGGATCGTCGAGAAGATCATCCCGCGCAACGCGACGATCCCGATCGCCGCCCGCCAGGTGTTCACCAACTACTCCGAGCAGCAGACCGGCATGGTGATCCACGTCGTCCAGGGCGAGCGCGAGCTGGCCCGCGACTGCCGCAGCCTCGCCCGCTTCGAGCTCAAGGGGATCCCGCGCCTGCCGCCGTCGATGGCCCGCGTCGAGGTGACGTTCCAGCTCGACGCCGACGCGCTGCTGACCGTCACCGCCCGCGAGCTGATGACCGGCGTCCGCCAGTCGGTCGAGGTCAAGCCGACCTACGGCCTGTCCGAAGAGGAAGTCGACCGCCTGGTGATGGAGAGCCTCGACCACGCCGGCGAGGACTACGCGAGCCGCAACACCGCCGAGGCCCGCGTCGAGCTCGGCCGCGTGCTGCTCGCCGTCCGCACCGCCCTCGCCGAGGTCGGCCACCTGCCCGAGCTGCTGCCGCCGGCCGAGCGCGCGACGATCGAGGCCGCCCTCGCCGAGGCCGACGCGGCGATGGCCGCCGACGCCCCCGCCGACCGCCTGAGCAAGGCCCGCGCCGCGCTCGAGAAGATCAGCGAGCCGTTCGCCCGCCGCCGGATGGAGCGCGCCCTGCTCGCCGGCATGTCCGGCAAGAGCCTGCACGACATCGAGTCCGCGCTGGCCGACGACGAGTCCCTCCGCGAGAAACGCGCGGGCCACAGCCCCGAGCTGGTCGGGCCCAAGGAGCCGTAAGACGAACATGCCGAAGATCACGTTCATCGGCCCCGACGACACGAAGACCGTCGAGGCCAAGCCCGGCGAGACGTTGCTCGAGATCGCCGAGGAGCACGACGTCAAGATGGGCTCGGCCTGCGGGGGCGTGTGCGCCTGCTCGTCGTGCCACTGCTACGTCCGCAAGGGCCTCGAGACGCTGCCCGAGATGTCCGACGCGGAGTCCGACCGCCTCGACATGGGCTTCGACGTCCGCCCCTACAGCCGCCTCGGGTGCCAGGTGAAGGTCGCGGCGGCGGACCTGACGGTCGAGCTGACGCAGGAGTCGATCAAGACCTGGTACGACGAGCACCCCGAGCATCGACCCGGCGGCAAGCACTGAGCGCCGCCGGGGCCCGGACCTCGGATCGCCGGGGGGCGCCGCGCAGGCCGCCCTCGTTCGCCAGCTCCACGCGCGTTCTCGCCCACTCCCACGCGGGCGTGGGCGCGAGGTAAGCTTCGCGTGATGGCGGAGACGGACGACGACAACGACGACGGCGCGACCTGGTACGACATCGGCTCGGCGGAGGAGCTGGCGACGACGCCGATCCGGCAGGTGACGGTCGGCAGCACGCGGGTCGCGCTGACGCACCGCGACGGCGTGTTCGGGGCGATCCACGGCGCGTGCAACCACGCGGGCGGGCCGCTCGGCAAGGGCTCGCTCGAGGACGACTACGTGGTCTGTCCGTGGCACCAGTGGCGCTTCCACCGGATCCACGGCCAGGGCGAGCGCGGCTTCGAGGAGGACGTCGTGCCGGCCTACCACGTGCGCGTCCGCGACGGCCGCGTCGAGGTCAGCAGCAAGCCGCACACCCGCCGGGCCAGGAAGCCGCACGCGCCGCACCCGCTGGCGCGGCCAGTCGCCCGCGCGCCCGGCAAGCCGCGCGTCGTCGGGATCTCGACGACGATCATGCAGAAGGACTACCCGCGCTACTCGACCTCCGAGGCGCTGCTCGAGGTCGCCCTGCAGCACGCCGCGGCGGCGGGCCACGAGACGCGGATGGTCAAGCTGCGCGACCTGTCCTTCCGCGCATGCGAGGGCTTCTACTCGAAGGCCGCGCGCGCCTGCACGTGGCCGTGCTCGATCACCCAGATGGACCCGAACGACCAGCTCGACCAGGTCTACGAGGCCCTCGTCCACTGGGGCGACGTGTTCCTGGTCGCCACCCCGATCCGCTGGGGCGCCGCGAGCAGCCTCTACTTCAAGATGGTCGAGCGGATGAACTGCATCCAGAACCAGATCACGATCGCCGGCAAGGTCCTGCTGCAGAACAAGGTCGTCGGCGCGATCATCACCGGCGGCCAGGACAACGTGCAGGGCGTCGCCGGCCAGATGCTCGGCTTCTTCGCCGAGCTCGGCTGCCAGTTCCCGCAGTTCCCGTACATCGCCCACTCCCGCGGCTGGACCGCCGAGGACATGGAGCGCAACGTCGCCAACGTCCAGGCCAGCGCCGAGCTCAAGGACGCCGCCCGCGAGCTCGTCGAACGCAGCCTCGACCTCGCCGCCCGCCTGATCGCCACCGAGCCCCCGCCGGTCCCCCGCGCCGGCCGCAAGGGTCGCGCCCTCCCCGTCGTCTGACCCGAAGGCCATCCCCATGACCCCGCTGTCCCTCTGGGCCCTCTCGGCCGTCGCCCTCTTCCTCCTCCAGTTCGCGCTCGCAGGCGTGCAGGGCCTCGGACGCACGCGCAGCCGGGTCTTCGTGCGCCCCGAGGACGCCGCCTGGTTCGGCGTCCCCGCCGCCCAGGCCGAGGTCCCGATCGTCGATCGCGCCCAGCGGGCGATCGTCAACAACCTCGAGAACGTCCCCCACTTCCTCGCCCTCGGCCTCGCCTACGCGCTCCTCGGCTGCTGGCCGACCGGCGCGTGGATCTACTTCCCGCTGTTCGTCCTCTCGCGGATCGGCCACAACCTCTGCCAGCTGTTCCCGACCCAGCCGCTGCGCAACCGCCTGTACTTGCTCGGCATCGCCCTTCTGCTCGCCATCAGCGGCCACGTCGTCGTCCAGGCGCTCTCCGGCACCGGCTGATCGCTCACGCCTCGCGCGGCCGCGGCGACGCGGCGCTGCCCGCGAGCAGCCCCCCGTCGACCACGATCGTCTCGCCGGTGACGTACGACGCCTCCGGCGAGGCGAGGAACGCGATCGCCGCGACGACCTCCTGCGGCGACGCGAACCGGCGCAGCGGCGTGTCGCTCGCCACCTCGCGCATCGCCGCCGCCCGCGCCGGCCCGGTGCCGAGCATCGCGTCCCACATCGGCGTGTCGACGGCCGCCGGCGCGACCGCGTTGCAGCGGATCGGCAGCCCCTCGCTCGCGCAGTACAGCGCCACCGAGCGCGTATGGTTGATCACCGCCGCCTTGCTCGCCGCGTAGGCGACCGCGTACGGGATCCCGACCATGCCCGAGCGCGACGCCACGTTGACGATCGCCCCGCCGCGCGCGCGCATGCAGCGGATCGCCGTGCGACACCCGAGCAGCACCCCCTCGAAGTTGGTCGCCATCACCGCGCGCAGCGTCGCCAGCTCGCAGCGCTCGGCGTCCTGCGGCGCCCCGTCGGCCAGCCCGGCGATCCCCGCGTTGTTGACGAGCACGTCGAGCCCCTCGCCCGCGAGCCACGCCTCGAGCCCCGCCCAGTCGTCCTCGCGCCGGACATCGAGCCGCCGCCCGACGATCGCCGGCGCCTCGCGCACCAGCGACGCGAGCCCGGCCTCGTCGATGTCGGCCGCGATCACCCGCGCCCCGAGCCCCGCGAAGTGCAGCGCCGTGCGGCGCCCGATCCCCGACGCCGCCCCCGTGATGCAGATCGTCCGATCGACCATGCCTCGCAGATACCACGTCCGGCCCGCCCGGCGCACCGACCCGAGGACTCCCCGCGCCCGACCTCCGCGCCGCGACCCCCCGGCGATCCGGCGCGCCCTCGCCGGACCGGCCCCGGGCGCCCCCGCCGCGATCCCGCCCGGGGTACACTGCCCCCGTGGATCGCCGCGCCTTCCTCACCGGCACCCTCGCCGCCCTGTCTCTCGGCGCATGTTCCGGGCGACATGCCCCGACGGTCAGCTCGCCCGCCCCGGACGCCCGCTTCGCCGCGCTCGCGGGCCTCTGCGCCGGCGTCCCCCCGATCGCCCCCGCCGAGCGGGCCCGCCGCCGTGCCGCCGCCCAGGACCTCCTCCAGCGAGCTGGCCTCTCGGCCCTGCTCCTCGAGGCAGGCGACGCCCTGCGCTACTTCACCGGCGTCGGCTGGGGCCGCAGCGAGCGGCCGCTGCTCTACGCCCTCCCGGCCGCGGGCCGCCCGATCTTCGTCGTCCCCGCCTTCGAGGCGCGCACCCTGCAGGAGCGCCTCGAGGACCCCGACGTCGCGCTCGTCCCGTGGCAGGAGCACGAGTCGCCCTACGCCCTGCTCGCCGGCGCCCTCGCGGGCCCGCGCCTCGCCGTCGACCCGTGGACCCGCCAGTTCGTCGTCGACGGCGCCCGCGCCGCCGGCAAGGCCGACCTCGTCCCCGCGACCGACCTCCTCCGCGCGCTGCGCTCGATCAAGAGCCCCGCCGAGCTCGCCCTGCTGCGCCGCGCCACCGAGGCGACCAAGGCCGCGCTCCGGGCCGCCGCGTCGCATGTCTCCGAGGACATGTCCGAGACCGACCTCGCCGGCCTCGTCCACCAGGCCCAGGCCGCCGCCGGCCTGACGAACACCTGGGCGCTGGTCCTGTTCGGCGCCAACGCCTCCTTCCCGCACGGCACCCGCGGCGAGCGACGGCTGCGCCGCGGCGACCTGATCCTCGTCGACGCCGGCGGCGCCCTCCACGACTATCAGTCCGACGTCACCCGCACCTGGCCCTTCGGCCCGGTCTCCGCCGCGCAGGCGAGCGCCTGGCAGGCCGTCCACGCCGCGCAGACCGCCGCGCTCGCCGAGCTCCGCCCCGGCCGCGCCTGCGAGGCCGCCGATGCCGCCGCGCGCCGGGCGATCGCCGCCGCCGGCCACGGCGATGGTTACGCCCGGTTCACCCACCGCCTCGGCCACGGCATCGGCCTGCAGACCCACGAGGACCCCTACCTCGTCCGCGGCAACGCCGAGCTGCTGCGCCCCGGCATGACCATGTCGAACGAGCCCGGCGTCTACATCCCCGGCGAGCTCGGCGTGCGCCTCGAGGACATCGTCGCGATCACCGACGGCGAGCCCGAGGTCTTCGGCCCGCGCGCCGCCGCGATCGACGCCCCGTTCGGCTGACGCGCCCGCGCGGGTGTCGTCCGCCCGCGCCCGGCCCGCACCCGGCGTGCCGTCACTTCCCGCTGAACTGCGGCGCCCGCTTCTCGACGTACGCCGCCAGCCCCTCGCGCGCGTCCTCGCTCTGGAACAGCCGCTGCTGCAGCTCGCGCTCGAGCGCCAGCCCGTCGAGCAGGCTCAGCTCGCCGCCGGTCTGGACCGCCCGCTTGATCAGCCCGACCGCCAGCGACGCCCGCGCCGGCGGCACGAACTTCTTCGCGTACTCGCGGACCTTCTCGAGGAACTCCGGTGCGCTGCCCTCGAACTGCTTGGTAACGATCCCGAGCCGCTCCGCCTCGTCGAAGTCGAAGTTCTTGCCCTCGATCATCAGCTCGATCGCCCGCGCCTTGCCGACCAGCCGGGTCAGCCGCTGCGTCCCGCCGGTGCCCGGCAGCACCCCGAGCGCGACCTCCGGCAGCCCGCACTTCCCGGCCCCGCGGCGGGCGATCCGCAGGTCGGCCGCCAGCGCGATCTCCAGCCCGCCGCCGACGCAGTGCCCGTTGATCGCCGCGATCACCAGCTTCGGCGTCTGCTCGAGCCGCGCGATCGTCTCGTTCGCGTGCAGGCAGAAGTTGTACTTGAACACCGGATCGGCGCCCTTCAGCATCGCGATGTCGGCGCCCGCGCAGAAGAACTTCTCGCCGGCGCCGGTGACGACGAGCACGTGGACCTCCGGGTCGAAGCGGGCGCGCAGGATCGCCGCGTCGAACTCCTGCATCATCGCGTACGAGTAGCAGTTGGCGGGCGGGACGGTGATCGTGATCTGGGCGACGCCGCCTTCGGCGTGGTATTCGACGTGAGGCATGCTCGGGTTTATAGCCGATCCCGTCCACGTCCACCGCGTCCGCGTCGGCTTCGGCGACTGCGACCCCGCGGGGATCGTCTACTTCCCGCGGTTCTTCCACTGGTTCCACGAGGCGATGGAGACCTGGTTCGGCGCCGTCCTCGGCCTGCCGTACGCCGAGGTGATCGGCGGGCGCAAGCTCGGCTTCCCCGCCGTGCACACCGAGGCCGACTTCCGCCGCCCGGTGGCGATGGGCGACGAGATCGCCGTCGAGCAGCGCGTCGTCCAGCTCGGGCGCAGCTCGCTCGGCTTCGCCTACACCGTCCGCCTCGCCGCCGCGCCCGGGGACGTCCGGCTCGTCGGCGCGACCGTCACCGTCGTCATGGACCTCGACCCGCAGCGCCCGACCTTCCGCAGCGCCGTCCCGCTGCCCGACGACCTGCGCCAGCGGATCGCGCCGCTGGTAGTCTCCCGGCCATGAGCCCCGCACGGCCCGGCCCGCTCGCCCGCCTCGGGCTCGCCGCGCGCCGCGGGTTCGGCCGCTTCACGCCCGACCCGTTCGTCGTCGCCGCGGCGATGACCCTGCTCGTCCTCGTCGCCGGCGCCGTCCGCCTCGGCGACCCGGCCGGCGCCCTGCGCCTGTGGTCCGCCCCGGGCGGCCTGTGGGCCCTGCTGGCGTTCGCCGGCCAGATGGCGCTGATGCTGACCCTCGGGACAGCCCTCGCCGCCGCCCCGCTCGTCCGCCGCGGCCTCGACCGCCTCGCCCGCGCCGCCGCCGGCCCGCGCCGCCTCGTCGCCCTCGTCGCCCTCGTCTCGTGCACGCTCGCGCTCGTCAACTGGTCGTTCGGACTGGTCTGCGGGGCCATGTTCGCCAGGACAGCCGGCGACGAGGCCCGCCGACGCGGCTGGCGCGTCGACTACCCGCTGCTGTGCGCCGCCGGCTACGCCGGCATGATGGTCTGGCACGGCGGCCTGTCGGGCACCGCCCCGCTCAAGGCGACCGCGCTCGCCGACCTGCGCGAGGTCCTCGGCCCGCAGCTCGCCGCCGCCGTCGGCCCGATCCCGCTGACCCAGAGCCTGCTCGGCCCGCTCAACCTCGCCGTCACCGGCGGCCTGTGGCTGCTCGCCCCGCTCGTGTTCGCCGCGATGACCCCGCCCGCCGGCGCCGACCCCGACGCCCGGCCGGCGCCTGCCCCGGAGGACAGCGCCGCCCGCACGCCCGCCGCACCTGACCCCGCGGACAGCCTCGCCCCCAGCGTCGCCCGCACGCCCGCCGCACCTGACCCCGCGGACAGCCTCGCCCCCAGCGCCGCCCGCACGCCCGAACCTGCCCCCGAGGACAGCCCGCTCGACCGCGTCGAGCGCTCGCCGGCGGTCGCCTGGGCCCTCGCGCTGCCGGCCGCCGCCGCGCTCGCGCTGCTCGTCCGCGACCAGGGCGGCGCCGCGGTCGACCTCAACGCGATCAACCTCGGCCTGTGGATCCTCGCGCTGGCCCTGCACGGCCGCCCCGACCGCTTCCTGCGCGCCTGCGAGGCGGGCGCGCGCGCCTCGGCCGGGATCCTGCTGCTGTTCCCGCTCTACGGCGGCATCATGGGCGTCATGAAGGGCACGGGCCTGGCCGCCGCGCTCGCCGGGGTGGTCGCCGCCGCCGACCCGCGCGCCCTGACGACCCTGACCTTCCTGTCCGCCGGCGCGCTCAACCTCTTCGTCCCGTCCGGCGGCGGCCAGTGGGCGGTCCAGGGCCCGATCGCGCTCGCCGCCGCCGTCGAGCGCGGCGTCCCGGCCGACGCGACGATGCTGGCGATCGCCTACGGCGACCAGTGGACCAACATGCTGCAGCCGTTCTGGGCCGTCCCGCTGCTGGCGATCACCGGCGTCCGCGCCCGCGACATCATCGGCTACTGCGCCCTGTGGATGCTGCTCGGCGGGGCCTGGATCACCGCCTGCCTGCTCGTCCACGCGCTCGTCTGAGCCCGTCCCCGGCCGCCGCCTCCTGCGCGCCTCCGCGCATGGACCCACCCGTCCCCGGATGTGACCGAACGCGGATCACCCGGCGGTGTGAACACCCTTGCACACCCCTGCGGTCGCGCACATGGTCTTCGTGCCATGTCGATGACCGCGCCCGCCGACGCCCCCCCGCGCCTCCGTGAACCTCCCCTGCAGCTGCTCCGCCGGGCGATGGGCGACCGCCAGACCCGCCGGGAGAAGCTGCGCCGCCTCACCGGGGCCGTCCGCAACTACGGCGACGAGAGCAAGGTGCTGCCCCGGCTGCAGCGCCTCAAGGACCTCGGCTGGATCGACGAGATCCCGACCCGCCTGCAGCGGATCGTCGGCGCCCTCGACATGCTGCGCTTCTTCATCGTCCCCTGCGCCGCCGACTACTACCGCTCGAAGGGGATCAACTTCTACTTCCACACCCTGCTGCGCTTCCTCGACGACCCGGCCTCGGTGATCGACCCGACCGGCTTCAACAGCGCGCGCGACACGATCGTCGGCCACGTGCTGCAGGTCGTCCACGCCAACCCGGACTACGACCTCCAGCTGCTCGAGTCGTTCCCCGACGGCCTCGACGCGATGGAGGAGCAGGTCCTGCAGATCCTCGCGGGCACGCACCCGCGGGCCAAGTCGATCCTGGCGACCGTCGAGGACCCGGAGTACCACGCGCGCCTGCTCGAGCACGTCCGCGAGTTCCGCCGGCGCCAGCACTCGAGCCTGCTGCGCGACAACATCCTCGGCGACACCCGCTACCGGGCGCTCGAGCGGACCTTCGGCACCCTGCCCTCGGCGATGCGCTACTTCAGCCGCCTGCCGAGGACCCCGCTCGGCGCGGCGCGCCACCTGCTGTTCGTGCGCGAGTTCCCGCTCGACCTCGCGGCCGACCACGACGACGACCAGCGGCCCGCGGCCTGAGCCCGGCGCGGGCTCACGCGGCCAGCGCCCCGCGCAGGTGCTCGACGAACGCCCGCACCCGGGCCGCCCCGCGGAGCTCGACCCGGTACACCGCCGACAGGTGCGCCGGGGGACATGTCCACTTCGCCAGGATCTGCCGCAGCGCCCCCGCCTCGATCTCGCGGGCCACCAGCCACTCCGGCAGCACCGCGACCCCGAGCCCCGCGACCGCGGCGTCGCGCAGCACCGCCAGCGCGTTGCAGGCGAGCACCTCGCAGACCGCGACCGTCTCCTCGCGCTCGCCCTGCGAGAAGCGCCACTGGGAGATCGGCGCGCCCAGCCCGGACACCTGGACCAGCGCGTCGTGGCGGGCCAGCGCCGCCGGCTCGCGCGGCTCTCCACGCCTGCGCAGGTACCCCGGCGCCGCCACCGCGATCCGGCGGAAGCTCGGCAGCGGCGCCGCGACCAGCCCCGGGCTGTCGGCCGGCAGCAGCGCGCCCGCCCGGATCGCCACGTCGATCCCGTCGCCGACGAGGTCGCTCCGCCGATCCTCGAGCCGCAGATCGACGCGCAGCCGCGGGTGCGCCCCGAGCAGCGCCGGCAGGGTCGGTCCGATCCGCAGCAGCCCGAACGTCACCGACGCCGCGACCACCAGCCGCCCCGCCACCTCGTCGTGCGCCCGGGCCGAGCGCTGCGCCTCCTCGACCTCGCGCAGGATCCGGACGCAGCGCTCGTAGTACGCCCGGCCGAGCTCCGTCACCGTCAGCCGTCGCGTCGTCCGCACCACCAGCGGCGACCCGAGCTCCTCCTCGAGCGCCCGGAGCTGGCGGCTGACCGCCGGCAGCGACAACCGCAGTCGCCGCGCGGCCGCCGACAGGCTCCCGCTCTCCACGATCCGCACGAAGCTCGACATCTGCGCCAGAAGGTCCATCCAGCCCAGCGTCCCTCGATTCTTGCGCCCCGCGCAACAGTCCTCTGCGTGCGTCTGGTCTACCGGCCGCGCCCCGGGGGTGGCATCGTGCCGGGCATGACGAACTTCACCGACAAGGTTGTGCTGATCACGGGCATCTCTTCGGGCATCGGTCGCGTGACCGCGCTCGCCTTCGCGGCCGCCGGCGCCCGGCTGGCCCTCGGCAGCCGCGACGTCGCCGCGGGCGAGGCGCTCGCCGCCGAGATCCGCGGCCGCGGCGGCGCGGCGCTGTTCCACCCGACCGACGTCACCGCGGCCGGCGGCGTGCAGGCGCTCGTCGACGTCGCGCTGCGGACCTACGACCGCCTCGACGTCGCCGTCAACAACGCGGGGGTCGAGGTCGCCGGCCCGCTGGTCGACAGCGACGAGGCCGCGTTCGACCGCGCCTTCGACACCAACGTCAAGGGCCTGTGGCGGGCGCTCAAGGCCGAGATCCCGGCGCTCGTGCGCACCGGCGGCGGCGCGATCGTCAACCTCAGCTCCGTCGTCGGCCTGCAAGGCATGGCCGGCGCCAGCATCTACGGCGCGAGCAAGTTCGCCGTCGAGGGCCTGACCCGGTCGGCCGCGCTCGAGCTCGCCTCGCAGAAGATCCGCGTCAACAACGTCGCCCCCGGCCCGATCGCCACCGGCATGCTCGACCGCTTCACCGGCGGCCACCCCGAGTACACCGCGCAGCTCGTGCCGATGGGCCGCAACGGCAAGCCCGAGGAGATCGCCCGCGCGATCCTCTGGATCGCCTCCGACGAGGCCTCCTTCGTCACGGGCACCACCCTCGTCGTCGACGGCGGCATGCACGCCGGCTGACCCGGCGCTCCGTCGAGGTGCCGGCGCGATCACACCTGCCCGCGCCGCACCGACCAGATGAACCCGTCGTACCAGAAGTGCAGCAGCGCGATCACGGTCACGATCGCCAGCCCCGTCCGCTGCGTCGACTCGACCAGCTCCGCCCACAGCCCGTAGCCGAAGCTCGCCGCCAGCATCAGCGCCAGCGCCGCCGCGCGGCCCCAGCGCACGGCCTGCAGCCCGATCCGGCGGCGCAGCACCTCGCGCTCGCTGTACCACACGAGCGCGAAGTACTGCCACGCGTGGAAGAAGTTCATGATGAAGAACGCCTCGCCCCACGAGTTGAGGCCCCACGAGTACAGCGAGCACAGCCCCGTCGTCGCGTACAGGAACACCTTCTGCGGCGACACCCGGTAGCCCTGCCGGGCGAGCCGTCGGTAGCCGAGCACGTACGCGATCACGATCCCTGTCCCGACGACCAGCAGCGCCCGCGCGATCGTCCCTTGCCACGCCTCCGCGTGGATCGGGATCGCGCGGACCCCGAGCAGGTCGAAGCGCTCGAACACCCGCAGCGACTGCAGGTGCTCGAGCAGCACCGCCCCGCCGAGGATCGGCCCGAGGTACAGCACCACGTTGAGCCACAGATCGAGGCGCCGGCCGGCCGCCGGCGGGTTGCCGCGACGGGCGTCGTAGATCCGGCCGAGCCCGAACGTCTGCAGCGCCGAGTGGACCGCGTCCCACCAGGTCGTCAGCACGATCGCGACCGCCAGCGCCCAGTCGGACAGCACCAAGAGCCCGAGCAGCAGCGCCGGCGCGGCGACGAAGCGCCGCGGGTGCAGGCGGAACACCGCCGGGTTCAGGTGGCTGCGGACGAACACCAGCCCGAGGTGGGCGAAGATGAACGTCCCGATGAACAGGCTGGTCGCCGTGCCCTCGTGGCCCAGCAGCGTCGTCGGCTCGTCGGCGAGGTCGGTCCCGCTGATCGCGATCCCGATCGCCAGCGCCAGCGCCGGCGCGCCGAGGAAGAACACCGCGTCGTAGGCCGGCCCCGCGATGAACCCGCCGCGCCCCCCCTTCGCCTCCGCCCTCGCCGTCGCGCTCGCGTCCAGGGTACCTGACCTCAGGGACAGTCGGTGATGATCCGGTCGACGCCCCACGCGGCGACCTCTTGCTTGCGCAGCAGCCCGTTGACCGTCCACACGCCGACGACCAGGCCCTGCTCGCGGTAGCGCTGGATCGTCCGCTGCGTGCACAGCCGGTGGTCGAGGTGGACCGCGCCGCAGCCGAACGCCTGCGCGCCGCCGACGAACAGGAACGGCGGGCTCGGGGCGGCGAGCAGCAGCGCGTGCTCGTAGGCGCTGCCGGCCGCGCGCGCGGCGAGCAGCATCCGCGGGTCGAAGCTCGACAGGATCACCTTCGGGCGCCCGCGCAGCAGCCCGACCGCCTTCTGGGCGACCGCCGCGCCGCCGGCCTTGAGCTCGACGTTGAGCCAGCGGTCGGTCGGCCAGATCTCGAGCAGGTCGACCAGCCGCGGGATCCGGTTGTCGTGGTGCAGCGGCACGCGCGACAGCTCGTCCCACGTCAGGTGTTCGACCTTCTCCTGGCGGCCGGCGAGGCGCACGAGGTCGGGGTCGTGGAACACGACCACCTCGCCGTCGCGGGTCAGCTGCACGTCGAGCTCGACGCCGTCGGCGCCGCGCTCGATCGCGTGGGTGAACGCGGGCAGCGTGTTCTCGAGGCGAGCGTCGCTGGCACCGCGGTGCGCGAGGATCAGCATGACCGAGGTTATCGCACGGGCGCGGCGGACGCTGTAGCCCCCTCGCGCGCGCCTGCGCGCACGCGGCCACCGCAGCGCGCCGGCGCCGGCCGGCGCGGGCTCACGGGAACTTGTCGCCGATGTCGCAGAGGAAGCGGAAGCTGCTCGCGCCCTCGCCGAAGCTCACGGTCGTGAAGCTCTTGAGCGTGCCGTCCGGGTTCCACTTGTAGAACATCGAGCAGCCGGCGCAGTGGTCGCCGTCGGGCTGGCCGGGCACCACGACGTCGGTGACCCAGAACGGGTTGTCGTCGTACGCGCGCCAGCCGGGGCAGGACCCCGAGTTGAGCGCGCCGCCCTCGCAGGTCGCCCCCGGGGTCTTCGGGAAGATCGCCAGGATCGCCAGGTAGTCGGCGCCGAACCCGACCTGTCCGCCGCCGACGGGTTGCACGTTGAGCGTCGTCGCCACCTCGTAGGCCGACTTCGTGTGGGCCGGCGAGCGCGTGGCGAGCAGGTGCATGCCGTACATCTGGCAGATCGCCTCGGCCGTCTTGGCGCCCTTGTCGCTCTGGCCGCCGACCTCGGTGTCGACCTTGAGGAACGTGTAGCCGCCGCCGTCGGACTCCATGTCGCACCACACGAGCGCGCTGATCTCGCCGTCGAGCGCCTCCGGCCAGATCCGGTACGTCCCGGTCGGCGCGTTCGGGACCAGCTCCTTGATGTGCTTGCAGCTGCGCGCCTCGACGCAGCTCGACAGGCAGCCGTCGGCCTCGTCGGAGTTCTTGTCGTCGCAGTCCTCGGGGCCGTTGACCTTCGCGTCGCCGCAGCGCGGCCCGAGCACGCACTTGGTCGTGCAGCCGTCGTAGGCCTGGTCGTCGTTGTCCGGCCCGTCGTCGCACGCCTCCGCGCCCTGGCGGACGAACCCGTCGCCGCAGGTCGCCAGCTTGCACTCGCCGACGCAGCTGTCGGTGTCGTCGTCGTCGCCGTCGTCGCACTGCTCGCGCGCCGGCTGCAGCACCCCGTCGCCGCAGAACGCCGCCGTGCAGTCGTTGCGGCAGTCGTCGAGGTCGTCGGCGTTGCCGTCGTCGCAGGCCTCGCCGTCCTCGACGACCCCGTTGCCGCAGGTCGCCGGCGCGGCCGTCGACCCCTCGGTCGTCGCGGTCGTCGTCGTCGTCGTCGTCGCGACCTCGGTCGTCGCCTCGCTGGTCGGCGCCTCGGTCGTCTGGCCGGTGGTCGTCGACGACGAGCCGGCCTCGGTCAGGGCCGCGCACGCGAGGTCGCCGTCGCGGCAGCCGAAGGCGTGGCAGCCGGCGGCGAGCAGGGCGGGGAGGAGGCAGAGGGGACGCAGCGACATGGCAAGCTCGGGGCGCGGACTAGAAGCGGGCGACGAGCCCGGCCGCGCCGACGTGGACGCGCGCGCGCGCGGCCGCCCGGCGGGCGACGAGGTGGCGGGTCAGCAGCGCGACGCCTGTCCCGACGACCAGGCCGACGCCCGACCCGAGGATCGCCGCGGCGGCGGTCTCGCGGCGCAGCGGCGCCAGGTCGACCGCGACGCCCTCCTTGTTGCCGTCGTAGAGCATCTTCTGCACGCGCTGCCACTCGGTGGCGTACCACGACGCGCCGGCGATGGCGAGCGCCCCGCCGGCCGCGAGCTCGCCCCACAGCGCCCGGTCGCGGGCACCGAGGCCCGCCGTGAGCGCGGCCGCCCCGAGCCCGAGCCCGCCGCCGATCATCGCCGAGCCGACGTTGGTCGCGCCGATCGCGGCGACGTAGCCCGCGTTGTCCGGCGCCGGGGTGAAGTTCGGGTAGACCTGGCGGTGGCGGAGGACCAGCCCGACGCCTGTCCCGAAGACCAGCCCGCCGGTCAGCCCGAGCCCGAGCCCGAGCCCGAGCCGCGTGTCCGGCGGCCGCGGGGCCGGAGGCGGCGGCGGGCGCACGGGCGCCGGCTCCGGCGCGAGCGTCAGCGGCCCCGGGGCCGCGTCGCCGACCTCGATCTCGAGCTCGCGCGCGACGAACCCCGGCGCCTCGAGCCGCGCCGTCCAGCGGCCCGGTGCGAGCGTCAGCGGCTGCTGCGCGGCCGCCTCGGCGATCTCGATCGTCCTCGCCTCGGGCGCCGCGAGCACGCCCTCGCCGGCGCGCAGCGTCAGCCTGAGCCCCGCCTCGATCGCCGCCGGCGGCCCGAGCTCCAGCGACACCTCCCGCACGTCGCGCGCCGGCGCCAGCGCGACGACGACCGGCGCCGCCGGGCCCCTGGCCGGGCGCGCCGCCGCGATCTCCTGCCGCGCCGCGACGAACCCGGGCGCGCTCGCGGAGATGTCCCAAGGGCCAGGGTCGAGGGAGACCGTCGCGCCCGCGGACCCGCTCGCGACGGCCCGCACGAGCGGCGGCCGGTCGTCGCCGATCCGGCGGATCGTGAAGATCACCTCCGGCGCCTCGCCCGCGGCCCGCAGCTCGACGGGGACCGTCTTCTTGCGCGCCGCCTCGATCCGCGCCTGCACCTCCGCGCGGCGGGCCGGCGGCATACCTGGCTCTTCGGCCAGCAGCGCCTCCCACTGCTCGATCGCGTGCGCGAGCTGCCCGGCGGCCTCGCGGGCCTGGCCGGCCTGCAGGCGGTAGCGCGGCAGCCCGGTGTCCGCGCGCAGCGCCTCGAACGCGGCCGCCGCCTCGGCGAACCTGCGCTTCGACTGCAGCTCGATCGCCGCGTCGAAGCGCTCGCCCGGGCTGGCCCCCGGGCTCGCCGCGGGCGGCGGAGACGTCGTCGCCGCGGCGCCCGGCTGGACGGCGAGCAGCGCGGCGAACCCCCGCGCGAGGATCGGGGAGGCGAACATCTTCAGCGCCGCCAATAGCATCCTTCTGCGCCGCGCGCATCCCCCCGGCCCCGGGCGCGCGCGAACACCCGCGGACGGCGGGCAAACGTCCGATTCGGCGGCCCCTCGCGGCCGCGGACCCGGGGGCCCCTGTGGTAAATCCTTGGGCACATGGCCCCCGACCTCACGCCGCGCTGGACCCTCGCCGCGCTCGCGCTCGGCCACGCCGGCGTGTTCGGGTGGGCGGCGACCGTCCTCCCGTGGCAGCGCTGGACCGCGTTCGCGGCGATGACCGCCGCCCTCGCGCTCGCGCACCTCGTCACCGGCCTCCTGGCCCTCGCCGGCAGCCGCCACCGCCGCCGCGCCTGGCGGTGGGCCAGCGCCCTGGCCCTCCTCTATCTGCTCGTCTGGACCCTCGTCGCCGCCCAGGCCGGCGTCTACGTCAGCGTCCTCTACGGCGGCCTCGGCCGCGGCGTGTTCGCGGCGATCGCCGCCCTGTGGGCCGTGCTCGTGCTCCTGACCCTGCCGCTCGCGGCCTGGGGGCTGGCGGCGACCGGCGGCCTCGGCCCGCGGCGGCGCGTCGGCGCCGGGGCGGCCGTGCTCGCGGCGCTGTGCACCTTCGGCCTGTGGCGGTCCGCGCGGGCGGCCGGCGCCGACCCCGTCCCGACCCCGTCCGGCGACCCGCAGGCGCTCGCCGCCGCGATCGAGGCCGCGCTGCAGGCCGCCCCGCCGAGGCGAGCCGGCCGCCCCGACCCGCGCCTGTCCCTGTGGACACGCGGCCCGATCTCCTGCAAGGACCCGATCGACCGCCCGACCGCCTTCGTCGTCTACCCCGAGCCGGCGCCCCGCGACCCGAAGGCCAAGCAGCCCGCCCCGACCCAGCGACCCGCCGCCCGCTGCGTCCAGGCCGAGCGCCCCGAGGATCTGCTCCCGGCGGTCGCCCGCGTCCTCGCCGGCCGCGCCGCCCCCGGCCCGATCAAGATCGACCTCGTCGTCGGCCGCCAGCCGCTCGCGTCCGACGGACCTGGCCCGATCTCCCTGCTCCTCCGGCCAGGTCTCGACGGCGTCTGCATCAACGCCCGCTGCCTGCTCCCGTGGCAGCTGCTCGGCACCAATCAGTTCGTCAGCCACACCCCGCTGCCGTTCATCGAGGACCTGCGGTTCGGCGCCGACCCGCTGGCCCTGCGCAAGGCGCTGACCCGCCGCGGCGAGCCGGCGCCTGACCCTTCGGCCAGCGTCGACGGCCTCGCCCGCCTCGCCACCGAGAGCTTCCTCGTCGACCGCCAGGGCCGCGTGCAGCACCTGCCGCGCCTGCGCGCCCCGATCGACCGCCTCGACGAAGCCCTCGTCGCCCGCGCGACCGCCGGCGCCGAGGCGCACATCCTCGCCGCCCAGGCCGAGGACGGCCGGTTCCGCTACCTCCTGCACCCGTTCACCGGCCGGACCACCTGGCGCGGCTTCGCCGTCCCGCGGCAGGCCGGCACCACCCTCGCGCTGTGCGAGCTCGGCAGCGACGCGGTCGTCGAGCCCGCGCGCCGCTCGCTGGCGATGCTCGCCGGCCTGCGCCGCGACTTCCCCGGCCACTCCGTCCTCCACTACGAGGAGGGCCGCCCGCGCCCGAACACCGACCTCGGCAGCACCGCGCTGCCGCTGATCGCCTTCCTCAGCTGCCGCGACCGCACCGGCCCCGCCCACGACGCGCTGATCGGCGCGCTCGGCCGCTACCTGCTCGCCGCCCAGCGCCCCGACGGCGGCTTCCACTCGCGCGTCGACCTCTCGACCGGCGAGCCGCTCGCCGGCCCCGACCTCCTCTACGCCGCCGGCCAGGCCGTGTTCGCGCTCGTCCTGCTCGAGGACCTCGCGCGCCGCCAGCCGAGCGAGCTCTACCCGCCCGCGGCCGAGCTCCAGGCCGCCGTCCAGCGGTCGATGGACTACTTCGCCGGCGACTACTGGGCCCACGGCATGCGCTCGTTCTTCTTCCTCGAGGAGAACTGGCACTGCCTCGCCGCCCGCGCCGCGCTCGGCGTCCACCGCCACGCCGGCTACGAGCGCTTCTGCCTCGACTACGTCGACTTCAAGCGCCGCCTGATCCTCGACGAGTCGAGCGCCGTCGCCCCCGAGCTCGTCGGCGCCTACGGCTTCGGCAACGTGCTCGTCCCCCACAACACCCCGACCGCCGGCTTCGGCGAGGCGCTCGCCGCCGCGATGGCGATCCGCGCCGCCGACGGCGAGCGCCGCCCCGAGGACGCGCGCCTGATGGCGCTCGCGCTGACCTTCCTCGTCGAGCAGCAGTGGACCGCGGACAACTGCTTCGCCTGCACGCCCGACCACCAGGTCGCCGGCGGCTGGTCCGAGTCGGTCGGCTCGCTCGACCTCCGGATCGACTACACGCAGCACGCCTGGGCCGCGCTCGGCCACGGCGGGCGGATGCTCGGCCTCGCCCCGGAGATCCCCGGTGGCTGAGCCGCGCAGCGCCGCGGCGTTCCCGTGGCTGCTCGGCCTCGTCCTGCTCGGCCTGATGCTGTCGCCGCTGACGCGCCCGCCGAGCCAGGACTCGTTCCCGTTCTCCAGCTACCCGATGTTCGCCCACGGCCGCAAGAACGCCGAGACCGCGGTCGACCGCGCCGTCGCCCATCTCCCCGACGGCTCGGTCGCCATGCTCCCCCCGCGCGCCCTCGGCACCGACGAGGTCCTCCAGGCCGCGACCACCCTGGGCACCGCCGTCCGCCGCGGCAAGCGGGCCAGCGCCCGCCTCTGCGCCCAGATCGCCGCGCGCGTCGCCCGGGACCCCGCGTTCGCCGGCGCGACCGCGGTCGAGCTCCTGTCCGAGCGCTACGACGCGATCGCCTACTTCGCCGGCGACACCGCGCCGCTCGACAAGCCGACCCGGCGCGCCCACTGCAAGGTGCCGCCGCCGTGACCGAGGGACAGGCCCCGAAGACCATGCCCGAAGCGACAGGCTCCCCGGGACCTGTCCCTGAAGGCAGCTTCGTCCGCGCCGCGCGGGCGATCGACCGCTGGTACCGCCCCGCGCTGCCGCCCGAGCGGCTCGCCGCGCTGCGGATCCTCGTCGGCGCCTTCTCGACCGTCTACCTGGCGATCCGCACCCCCCAGCTGTTCGGCCTGGCGACCCTCGGCGGCTTCCGCCCGACCGGCCTGGCGACCCTCCTGTCCGGCCCGCTGCCCGACGCCGTCGTCGTCGCCCAGCCGCTCGTCGCCCTCGCCCTCGGCGTCGCCTTCACCCTCGGCCTCGCCTACCGCGTCACCGGCCCCGCGTTCGCGCTGGCCCTCGTGTGGGTCCTGACCTACCGCAACTCGTTCGGGATGATCTTCCACACCGAGAACCTGACGGTCGCGCACGTGCTCGTGCTCGGCTGCTCGCGCGCCGCCGACGTCTGGTCGCTCGACGCCCGCCGCGCCGCCCGCCGCGGCCGCCCCGCGCCCGCGCCGTCGCCCGCCCACGGCTGGCCGGTCCGCCTGCTCGCGCTCGTCACCGTCGCCGCCTACCTGCTCGCCGGCCTCGCCAAGCTGCGCCTGTCCGGCCTGACCTGGGCCGCCTCCGACCTGCTGCGCAACTACATCGCCTACGACAACCTGCGCAAGCTGCTGCTCGCCGACTGGTACTCGCCGCTGGGCGCGTGGCTGGTCGGCCACGCGTGGATCTTCCCGCCGCTCGCGTTCGCCAGCCTGCTGATCGAGCTGCTCGCCCCGCTCGCGCTCGTCGGCCCCCGCGTCGCCCGCGTGTGGTCGTGGCTCGCGTGGTCGTTCCACGCCGGGGTGCTGGCGATCATGGCGATCTTCTTCCCCTACCCGCTGCTCGGCCTCGCGTTCGCGCCGCTGTTCGAGGTCGAGAAGCTGCCGCTGTTCCGCCGCCTGCGTCGCGCCCGCTGAAAACAATGCGGCCTTGCCCCGCTTGCGCGCCGCCGGCCCCGTCGGCACCGTCGGCGGCATGACGCACGCCCCGACCTTCGACGAGCTGTGGGACACCGCGCCGGCCGCGACCGCGGTGTTCGACCCCGCCCGCGTCGCCGGCCTGCCCGCCGCCGCGCAGCGCTACCTCCTGCACGCCCTCGCCCCCGGCGCCCGCCTGGCGACCGCGGTCCGCCTGCACATGCACGGCACGATCCGCATGAAGGGCGCGTGGTGCCCGTTCGAGGCCGACCAGGTGATCCGCTGGCAGCGCGGCTTCATCTGGCGCGCGACCGTCAAGCTGAACCACCTGCCGGTCACCGGCTTCGACCGCCTCGTCGACGGCGAGGGCGCGATGCGCTGGAAGCTGCTCGGCCTGCTCCCGGTGATGACCGCCGGCGGCCCGGAGATCGCCCGCTCGGCGGCGGGCCGCGTCAACGCCGAATCGATCTGGCTGCCCGGGGTGCTGCTCGGAGGCGACGTCGCGTGGAGCGAGCACGACGGCGCGCACGCGGCGGTGACGTTGCGCGCCCACGGCGAGCAGTCGCACCTCGACCTCGAGCTCGACGATCGCGGCGCGATCAGGACGCTCCAGCTGCCCCGCTGGGGCGACCCCGACGGCCACGGCTTCCATTACGAGACCTTCGGCGGCTTCATCGACGAGAGCCGGACCTTCGACGGCGTGACCGTGCCGACCGCGTTCCGCCTCGGCTGGTTCTGGGGCACCGACCGCTTCGCCGACGAGGGCGAGTTCTTCCGCGCGACGATCGATCGCCTCGAGCACCGCTGACCACGCGAACGGCTCGATCTCCTCCGCCCGCCACGGGGCCGCATCCTCGCGCCTGGAGGCCGGGCGACCAACCGCCCGCGGCTGGACCGCTCGCGCCCGCCGTGCCACTCTTCCGCCGCCCCATGCGCGCCTTCTTGCACCTCGCCGCGGCCGCGCTCCTCGCCTGCGAGCCCTCGCTCCCGCCGGCCGCGGCCAGCCCCCCACCCGCCGCGCCCGCTCCCGCCCCCGCGAGCCCTGCCCCCGCGAACCCTGCCCCCGCGAGCCCTGCCCCCGCGAGCCCTGCCCCCGCCCTGCGCAGCGCCGCCGGCATCGAATACGTCGAGCTGCTGACCGGCCCGGCTGGCTCGGAGGACAGGCTGCCGATGATCGTCGCGATCCACGGCCTCGGCGATCGCCCCGAGCACTTCGCCGGGCTGCTCGTCGGCCTGCCGGTCGCCGCCCGCGTGATCCTCCCGCGCGGCCTCGACCCGGTCGACGACGGCTTCTCGTGGTTCCCGATCCGCGCGCGCAGCAGCGACATCGCCGGCCTCTCGCGCGGGATCGCCGGGGCCGGCGACCGGCTCGTCCCGTTCGTCCGCGAGCTCGTCGCCGCCCGCCCGACCGTCGGCAAGCCGGTCGTCACCGGCTTCTCGCAGGGCGGCATGCTCTCGTTCTACCTCGCCGTCGCCGCCCCCGAGCTGTTCGCCGCCGCCGTCCCGGTCGGCGGCTGGCTCCCGCCGCCGCTGTGGCCGACCGACAGGCCCGCCGTCGCGCCGACGATCGTCGCCCTGCACGGCGAGGCCGACACCGCCGTCAAGTTCGCGCCGACGCGCGAGGCCGTCGACAAGCTCAAGCAGCTGGGCTGGCCCGCCGAGCTCAAGTCGTGGCCCGAGGTCGGCCACGCGATCCCGCCGCCGATCCGCCGCGAGCTGTTCCACCAGCTGACCCGCGCCCTGCCATGACCGCACCCACTCCCCAGAAGAAGCAGCGCAAGCTGCGGACCTACCCGGGCCTCGGCGCCCGCGACTTCATGCACCCGTGGGACATCAAGGCGACCGAGGCCCTGCACAAGGTCCCCGGCTTCGACCGCCTGATCGCCAAGGTGATGGAGTACGGCCTCGAGCGGATCTTGTACCTCGAGAACATCGCCGACAACGTCCGCGTCACCGACAAGATGTTCCCGCGGCTCCACCGTTACCTGCGCTGGAGCTGCGCGATCCTCGGCGTCGACGAGCCGGAGATGTACGTCAGCCTCGACCCGCAGCCGAACGCCTACACCTACGGCCACACCCGCCCGTTCGTCGTCCTCACCTCCGGCCTCGTCGACGTCCTCGGCGAGGAGGAGCAGTTCTTCGCGGTCGCGCACGAGGTCGGGCACATCAAGTGCCAGCACTCGCTCTACACCACGGTCGCGCTCAACATCGCCACCCTCATCGAGATGTTCGGCCAGGCCACGCTCGGCCTCGGCTCGCTGCTCGGCAAGGGCATCGAGCTGCCGCTCTACGACTGGATGCGCAAGAGCGAGCTGTCGGCCGACCGCGCCGCGCTGATGTGCGTGCAGGACAAGGACGTCGCGCTGCGCAGCTTCATGAAGCTCGCCGGCGGCGCGCAGAAGCTCTACGCCGAGATGGACGCGGACGAGTTCCTCCGCCAGGTCCGCGCCTACGAGGAGGCCGACGAGTCCTCGCTCAACAAGGTCTACAAGTTCCTGATCACGGCGATGCGCACCCACCCGTTCCCGATCCTCCGCGCCAAGCACCTCGACGAGTGGATCACCAGCGGCGACTACGACCGCCTCGCCGCCGACCCCGACTGACGACGCGCGCCCCCGCGCGTTGCCCGGCCCGGCGGCCGGCGATAGCCTGAGCAACCATGCATCCGCGGGTCGTACGCGAGGGGTGGGTCGAGGCGCGTTCCCCGGGCGTGGTCGTCCTGCGCGACCCGGACCGCGGCGAGGTCACCCTGCTCGGCGTCGCCGCCGACCTCTACGACCTCGCCGACGGCACCCGCCCGGCCCGCGAGCTCGCCGCGCTCGTGCAGGCTGACCTCGAGGACATCTTCGTCGCGCTCGACGAGCTCGCCGATCACGGCCTGCTCGCCGCCCGCGTCGCCCCGCCCGCGGGCCCGCGCCCGCACACCCGCCGCGAGGTCCTGCGCACCCTCGCCGCCGCCGCCGCCGCCGCCGCGCTGCCCGGCGGCCTCGCCCACGCCGCCCCCGACAAGCCGCCCGCCGACAAGCTCGCCCCGCTCGCCGAGCAGGACGAGACGCTGCTCGCCGCCAGGCCCCCGCGCGAGCACGTCCACAAGGAAGCCTCCTACAAGGGCGAGCACCAGCGCAAGCTGAGGAGCGTCGCCTGGTCCGCGCAGGACGAGCAGGCCGCCGCCCCGCTGCTCGCCGAGCAGAACAAGAAGGCCGAGGCCGACCTCGTCCGCGCCTACGAGGAGGCCGCCAAGCTCGCGGCCTCGCCCGACGAGGCCAAGCAGAAGCAGCTCGTCGACGCCCCGGCCGACCTCGCCGCCCTCGCCGAGTCGCAGCGCAAGCTGCAGGTCGAGCCGCTGCGCGCCGAGGAGCAGGCCGCCAAGGCCGCCGCGCACAAGGGCGAGCAGGCGCTCAAGCTCGGCGCGCTCGCCGAGCCCGCCCGCCAGCTCGAGGCCCGCGAGCGGCGCGCCAAGCTGCGCGGCGAGCTCGGCGAGGCCGCCGAGCGCGACGAGAAGGCGCTCGTCGCCGCCCAGGAGCAGCGCCGCAAGGCCGCGCCGGTCGTCCCGGACGATCCGGCGCTGTGGCAGGCCCGCGAGCGCCGGCGCAAGGCCGAGGCCGCCGAGGCCCGCGCCGAGGAGCAGGCCGAGAAGGACGTCCGCCGCGCCGCCGAGCAGCACCGCAAGGCCGCGCGCGACGCCGGCAGGCCGCTGGGCGCCGAGGAGCAGCGGCGCAAGGCCGAGGCCCGCGACGCCGCGATCCAGCAGGCCCAGGAGCGCCGCGAGAAGCTGCAGGCGACCCGCGACGAGCAGCACGTCAAGCTCCGCGCCGACCTCGGGCGCAAGGCCGACGAGCAGGCGCAGAAGGCCCTCGTCGACAAGAGCGCCGAGCAGCAGCACAAGCTCGGCCGCGCCGAGCAGCAGCACAAGGACAACGCCGTCGACGTCGAGCTGCGCGCCGCCGAGCACGCCGCCAAGTCGAGCGTCAAGGCCGACCTCCAGGCCAAGTGACACCCGCGAGCCTGTCCCTCGAGACAGCCTGTCACCGGCCGCCGCGCGCGACCAGCCGCGCCGACTTGGCGAGCAGGTGCTCGACCATCGCCCCCGCGACGTCGATCCCGCCGACCTCCTGCGCCTGCGGGAAGTAGCACGGGAAGTTCGCCTCGAGCAGGTAGAGCCGCCCGCTCGCGTGCTCGAGCACGTCGACCCCCGCGAACTCGCGCCGGATCGCCCGCGCCGCCGCGACCGCCAGCGCCGTCATCGCCGACGGCTCCGGCACGAGGTAGTCCGCCGGATCGCTCGACGGCCCGCTGCGGAAGTCGTCCGGGTACGCCCAGTTGCGGTACGCCGCGACGACGCGGTCGCCGACGACCACCAGCCGCCAGTGCACCGCGTCGGGCACGTACGCCGACAGCTGCGGCGCGCGGCCGCTGGCGAGCAGGTGGTCGAGCACCGAGAACAGCGCCGGCCAGCTCTCGAGCCGCATCACCCCGACCCCGCCCTCCCCGCCGGCGACCTTGACGATCACCGGCAGCCCGCCGACCCGCTCGACCGCGCGGCGGATCGGCGCCCGGCCCGGCCGCACCAGCGCGACCGTCCGCGGGATCGGCAGCCCGCGCTTCTGGAAGATCAGCGGCGCCGCCGCTCCGTCGAAGAACAGCGCGTCGCCGTCGCGGTAGAACGTCGCCACCCCCTCGTGGAACAGCGCCTGCTCGGCCCGGGTCGCCGCGAGGCCGACCGCCGGCCGGAACATCAGGTCGCCGTCGCGCAGCTCGAGATCGTCGAGCTCGTCCTCGTCCGCGTCGATCGGCACGTACGCCACCCCGCGCGCCGCGCAGGCGTCCGCCAGCAGCCCGGTCGTCGTCTGCGGCACGGTCGCGTCGGTGATGCAATGAAGCGGCGGCATGCCCGGCGGCCGCCGACTATACGCCGACCCCACGCCCCGCGCAGCCGCCCCTGAAAGAGCATTGTAAGTGGATCCCCTCTACGCTCGGGCAAAACGTTGTCCGCGAGCGAAGAAGACGAATCGGCGGAGTTCGGCAAGAAGGTCCTCGCTGCCGCGCCCGTGCTGATCGTCCACCTCGACCGGAGCGGGGCGATCCGCTACGTCAACCCGCACTTCGAGCGCCTGACCGGCCACCGCGCCGAGGCGGTCCGCGGCGCCGACTGGTTCGCCACGTTGCTGCCCGCGCGCGACGGCGCGCAGATCCGCGCGCTGTTCCACCGGTTCCTCGCCGAGGCCCGCACCCAGAGCGTCGTCAACCCGATCGTCACCCGCGCCGGCGACGAGCTCGAGATCGAGTGGACCAACGAGCTGCTGCGCGACGCCGAGGATCGACCGAGCGGCGTCCTCTCGTTCGGCCGCGACGTCACCGAACGCGTCCGCGCCGAGCGGACCGTCCGGGCGATCGCGCAGCGCCAGCGCGGCATCCTCGACGGCGCGTTCGCCCTGGCCGGGATCTTCGACCTCGACGGCAACATGCTCGACGCCACCCAGACGCGGCTCGACATGGCCGGCCTGCGCCGCGAGGACGTGATCGGCCGGCCCTTCACCGAGCTGGCGTGGCTCGCCGACGCCGAGCAGCGCAAGTTCATGGCGATGCACGCGCGGGCGCGCCGCGGCGAGGTCGTACGCGAGGAGTTCCGCGCCCTCGTCGCCCCCGACACCTTCGCCGACTTCGAGGTCGTCGCCGGCCCGCTGCGCGACGAGACCGGCGCGATCGAGGCCGTGTTCGCCTCCGCCGTCGACATCACCGAGCGCAAGACCGCCGAGCGCGCCGCCCACCGCGCCGCCGGCCTCCTGCGCGCCGTCGTCGACGGCGCCCCCGCGATCCTGTTCGCGCTCGACCGCGACGGCGTGTTCACCCTGTCCGAGGGCCGCGGCCTGCGGATGCTCGGCAAGCGCCCCGGCGCGAGCGTCGGCACCTCGGCGCTCGACCTCTACCGCGACGTCCCGGGCGCCGCGGACACGTTCCGGCGCGCGCTCGCGGGCGAGCAGATCTTGCAGGTCGCCCGCGTCGGCGCGTGCGAGTTCGAGGTCGTGCTCGGCCCGAGCTTCGCGCCCGACGGGCAGATCGACGGCGTGATCGGCGTCGCCTTCGACATCACCGCGCGGAGCGCCGCCCTGGACGCCCGGCGCGACAGCGAGGAGCGCCTGCGCCTCGCCCTCGCGGCCTCCGGCCAGTGCATGTGGGAGCTCGATCTCCGCGGCCCGAGCCCCCGCTACAGCGCCGACACGGCGCGGCTCCTCGACTACGACCCCGGCGACCTCGCCGACCGCGCCCCCGAGCCGCTCGCCGCGCTCGTCCACCCCGACGACCGTGAGCGCTCGGCCGGGGCGTTCCACGCCTACCTCGTCGGCGCGAGCCCCGGCTACGCCGCCGAGTACCGCGTGCGCACCCGCAGCGGCGCATGGAAGTGGATCTTCTCGACCGGCCAGATCGTCGAGCGCGACCCTTCCGGCCGGCCCCTGCGGGTGCTCGGCACCCACCAGGACATCGACGCCCGCAAGCACGCCGAGCTGCAGACCGCCGCCGCCCTGCGCGAGAAGGAGACGCTCCTCCGCGAGGTCCACCACCGCGTCAAGAACAACCTGCAGATCATCTTCAGCCTGCTGCACTTCCAGGCCAAGAAGGCGAGCGCGCCCGCCGTCGCGGCCGCCTGCGCCGACATCCGGCGCCGCCTCTTGGCGATGAACCTCGTCCACGACAAGCTCTACCGCTCGAGCTCGCTCGCCTCGGTCGACTTCGGCGACTACGTGCGCTCGCTGGTCGGCGCGCTCGCCTCCTCGTTCGAGAGCCGCGGCGCGCTGCGGCTCGACCTGCCCGCCGCGCCGCTCGAGCTGCCGAGCGAGGTCGCCCTGCCCGCCGGCATGATCCTCTGCGAGCTCGTCGCCAACGTCTACAAGTACGCCTGGCCGGGCGCGCCGGGGTCGGCCCGCGTCGGCCTGTCCCTCGAGGCAGGCGAGATCGCGCTCGTCGTCGAGGACGACGGCGTCGGCCTGCCCGCCGGCCTCGACCCGCACAGCGCCGACTCGTTCGGCTGGCAGCTCGTCCGCACCCTCGTCGCCCAGCTCGGCGGCCGCTTCGAGCTCGTGAGCGGCGGCGGCACCCGCGCCCGCGTCACGTTCCCCCCGCCGGCTCCGCCGGTGAGCCCGTCGGAGTAATCGCCGTATGAAACGCATCTTCGTCGTCGAGGACGAGGCGATCGTCGCGCTCGAGCTCCAGGACCACCTCCGCCGGCTCGGCTTCGAGGTCTGCGGCCACGCCGCGCGGGCCGACGCCGCGCTGCGCGACATCCCCGCGGCCCGCCCCGACCTCGTGCTGATGGACATCAACCTCGGCCGCGGCATGACCGGCATCGACGTCGCCGAGCGCCTCCGCGGCCTCCTCGACGTCCCCGTCGTCTTCGTCACCGCCTACTCCGACGCCGACATCACCCGCCGCGCCGCCGGCAGCGAGGCCTTCGCCTACGTCGTCAAGCCGTTCATCCCCGACGCCCTGCGCGCCAACCTCGACATGGCGCTGCTGCGCCACGACTCCCAGCGCAAGCTCCGCGAGGCCCAGCAGCTCTACGAGGGCCTCGTCGCCGCCTCCCCCGTCGGCGTGTTCCGCACCGACCCTGACGGCCGCTGCGTCTACGTCAACCCGATGTGGTGCACGATCGCCGGCCTGACCCCCGAGCGCGCCCTCGGCGACGGGTGGATCCACGGCCTCCACCCCGACGACCGGCCCGCCGTGTTCGCCGAGTGGCAGCGCGCCAGCGCCGAGCGCCGGCCGTTCCGCCTCGAGTACCGCTTCTGCCCCGCGCCGCAGCGCCAGATCTGGGTGCTCGGCCAGTCCGCGCCGCTGCACGACCCGAGCGGCGCCGTCATCGGCCACATCGGCACGATCACCGACATCACCCCGCGCAAGGCCGCCGAGGACGCCCTGCGCGACAGCGAGGCGCGCTACCGCCGGCTCTTCGAGGACGCGATCGAGGGCATCTTCCGCTCGCGCGTCGACGGCACCCTGCTCGCCGTCAACCCCGCCTTCGCCGCGATGCTCGGCTACGGCGCGCCGGACGAGCTGATCGGCACCAACACCGCCGCGCTGTACGCCGACCCGGACGAGCGGCGCCGGCTGTGGGACCACCACACCACGATCGAGCCCGTCGACGGCGTCGAGCTGCGGCTGCGCAAGCAGAACGGCGAGCGGATCACCGTCGAATTGTTCGCCCGCCCGATCGCCGACGCCGACGGCCGGATCGCCTTCATCCAGGGCATGATCCGCGACATCACCGAGCAGGCGCAGCACCGCGCCGCGCTCGAGGTCCTGTCGACCGGCCTCGCGGTGCTCGCCGGCGAGGCCTTCTACAACGAGGTCGCCGCCCAGCTCGCGGCGATCGTCGGCGCCGAGATCGGCTTCGTCACCGCGTTCCAGCCCGGCTCGCCCGTCCGCCTGCGGACCCTCGGCTACGTCGTCGACGGCAGGGAGGCCGCCCCCGTCGAGTACGACATCGCCGGCACCCCGTGCGAGGGCATCATCGCCCGCAAGGCCATCGTGTTCCCCGACGGCGTGCAGCAGCAGTTCCCCGCCGACCGCTGCCTCGCCGAGCACGGCGTCCACGCCTACGTCGCCTGGCCGCTGGTCGACGCCGCCGGGCGCCTGCTCGGCAACATCGGCGTGCTCGCCCGCAAGCCGCTCTCGCACCCCGACCGGATCGTCTCGGTCGCGCGGCTGTTCGCCCTGCGCGCCGTCGCCGAGCTCGAGCGCGCCGCCCCGGTCGCCCCGCCCGGGCCGCCCGCCGCCGACGCGCCGACGATCGCCGGGCTGACGCTGCACTTCAGCGTCAGCCGCGACGAGGAGTACGTCGAGCTGCGCGCGACCCACGGCGGCGGCGCGATCGACCTCAAGGCGCGCGCCCACCATTACCTGCTGCTGGTGCTCGCGCGGCTGCGCCTCGACGAGGCCGACCTGCCGCCGGACGAGCAGGGCTGGATCCACCAGGAGCTGCTGCTCCGCCGGCTCCGCTGCGACAGCAACCGCCTGCACATCGACATCTACCGGATCCGGCGCCAGCTCGCCGAGGTCGGGGTGCGCGACGCGGCGAACATCATCGAGCGCCGCGCGGGCACCCGTCAGCTCCGCCTCGGCGTCGCCACCGTCGAGATCAAGCAGCTCCCGCACTCGCGCGCCTTCTGAGCCGCGACGCCCCGGGCGCCGGCGTCGGCGACGGCCTCGCCGCCCTCGCGGCGCGCCCCGCCGCACCGGCCCCGGCGGCCTCGCTCGCCGTTCTCTCCGGCGCGGCCCCGTCGCCCGCCCGCCGGTCGCATCGTCGATCGGCGGAGGACCCCCCATGAAACTCGCGCAAAATCGCCCGTACCACCGCCTCTCACTCGACGACGCGATGGTGCTCTTCATCGATCATCAGACCGGCCTGCTCTCGCTCGTCCGCGACCGGAGCCCCAGCGAGTTCAACAACAACGTGCTGGCGCTCGCCGACCTCGCGCTGCTGTTCGACCTGCCGGTCGTGCTGACCACCAGCTTCGAGCGCGGCCCCAACGGCCCGCTGATGCCCGAGCTCCGCGACCGCTTCCCGCGGGCCCCCTACGTCGCGCGCCCGGGCGAGATCAACGCGTGGGACAACCCCGACTTCGTCCAGATCGTCCGCCAGAGCGGGCGCCGCCAGCTGATCATCGCCGGCATCGTCACCGACGTCTGCGTCGCCTTCCCGGCCCTCTCGGCGCTGCAGGAGGGCTACCAGGTGTTCGTCGTCACCGACGCCTCCGGCACCTTCGACCCGGCGGTGCGCGACGCCGCGCACGCCCGCATGGCGCTCGCCGGCGCCGAACTGATCAACTGGTTCGCCGTCGCCGCCGAGCTGATGCAGGACTGGCGCAACGACGCCGCCGGCCTCGGTCGCCTGCTCGCGCAGCACCTCCCGCAGTACGCCGCGCTGATCGCCAGCCACGAGGCCCGCTGCTAGCCCGGACCCGGGCCTCGGCCGCGAGCAAAGACGCCGGGCCCGTCCGCCTTGGCCGCGAGCGAAGACGCAGGGCTCAAAGGCCTGGGCCGGCGGGCGGGGGGCCGGCGAAGCCAGGTCCCTCGCGGTCGTCGTCCCCGCCATGACTCGTGCTCGGCGCCCGCATGTCGCCGAATTCATGTCTGGAGAGACACCCGAACCATCGGGCCCCGCTCATCACGACACGATGATCCGAGTCGCACCACACTCTGCCGACGCGAGCCACTCGTCTCGTCCCGCCAAGCGGGGCCCGCCGACTTGCGAGCGCGAGCCACTCGTCTCGTCCCGCCAAGCGGGGCCCGCCGACTTGCGAGCGCGAGCCCCCCGTTCTCGTCCCGCCAAGCGGGGCCCGCCACCTTGCGAGCACGAGCCACTCTTCTCGTCCCGCCAAGCGGGGCCCGCCGACTTGCGAGCGCGAGCCACTCGTCTCGTCCCGCCAAGCGGGGCCCGCCGACTTGCGAGCGCGAGCCACTCGTCTCGTCCCGCCAAGCGGGGCCCACCAAGGCATCCGCTCCGGCGGGCAGGGGCCGGCGAACTGGGACGCAGGCGGGGTGGGGGCCATGGCTCGCGCGCAGGCGCCCGCATGCCCTTTGCGCACGCGACATCGAATGTCTTTCAAGACATGTCTTTCTCGGCATACGGGCGCCGAGCACGAGTCATGGCGGGGACCCGCCGACCGCGAGGGACCCGGCTTCGCCGGCCCCCCGCCCGCCGGCCCAGGTCTTCGGGCCCCGCGTCCTCGCTCAACGCCAGCCCGCCCCGCGTACTCGCCCAACGCCAGCCCGCCCCGCGTCCTCGCTCAACGCCAGCCCGCCCCGCGTCCTCGCCCAACGCCAGCCCGCCCCGCATCCTCGCCCAACGCCAGCCCGCCCCGCGTCCTCGCCCAACGCCAAGCCCGCCTCAGCGCGTCGTCTCCCCGACCTCCGGAGGCACATAGTTCCCGCCCGACAGCAGGAACTTGAACACCGCCTCGACCGTCATCCCGGTCGCCCGCGTCCGCGACCGCGGCACGAACAGCAGGCGCCCGGCCATCGGGTTGGGCGCCTGCGGCACGAACACGCAGATCGTCTCCGGATCGTTCTCGATCCCCTCGCCGCTGGTGAACCCCATGTGCCACGCCTCCCCGTCGAGCTGGACCAGCACCACCTTCGTGTAGATCCCCTCGCTCCCGCCCGGCGTCAGCGAGATCTGCTTCCACGCCTTGTACAGGTCGGCGAGCACCGGCACCTTGAGCAGCAGCTTGTCGATCGCCGCCAGCAGGTAGCGCCCGATCAGGCTGCGGACGATCACCCCGAGCACGAAGATCCCGACCAGCGCCAGCCCGACCCCGGCGAACGGCGTGTCGATCCCGAACATCGCCTTGATCGGCTCGCGGGTCAGCTTCTCGACGTACCACAGCACGAAGATCGTCGCGCCCAGCGGGATCGCCGAGAACACCCCGGCGAGGAACGTGGTGCGGACATAGTTCTTGATCCGGTCCATCATCGCTCTCGGCTCACCCGGCGTACGCCTCGTCCTGCTCGATCTTGCTGAGCACCCAGTCGAACTCCCCGCGGGTCAGGTGCGCCCCGCAGTACTCGCACGCCCCGGCCATGCTGACGCGGTCGAGGTTCGCCCCGCAGTTCGGGCAGTGGGACGCGTCGCGCGGCGCCCCGCGGACCGTCGCCCCGCGGATCAGCGTCCAGTACTCGCTGTACGTCCGCGGGTGCTTCGCGCTGCCCGACACCTTGCGGCCGCTCGCCGCCTCGATCGTGTAGTCGAGCCCCGTCGCCCAGATCCGGACCGTCAGCGCGTCGTAGTGCCTGTCGCGCTCGAGCTTGACGATCACCAGCCGCTGGATCGTCGCCCGCTCGATCACGTTGCGCAACCCCTGCTGCCTGTACGCCTCGATCCAGTACTGTAGCGCGTTGAACTGCGAGTCGGACACGAACGGCCGCGCGCGCCGGAGGTCGAGCGCCGACCACCCCTCGTTGAGCGCCGCGAAGATCGCCCGCACCCGCTGGTCGATCCGCTCCGGCGCCGCGCTCGGGTCCTCGGCGATCAGCGCCGCGTGGGCCGCTTGCACCCCCGGCGCGAACCTCGTCGCGTCGGTCGTCCCGACCTCCTCCGCGTGGTGCATCAAGGGCGGCGGCCGCGACTCCTGCCCGAGCAGCCGCACGTGGTGGACCGTCCAGTCGAACCGCCCGCCGTCGACCTGCTGCCCGCAGAACCGGCAGCGGCCCTCGTCGCTGCGCTCGAACGGCGCCCCGCAGCTCGGGCAGCCGAGCGCCGTCACCTGCTCGGGCGGCCGCGAGCGCGCCCCCGCGCGCCGCACGAGCCGCCACTCCTCGCGCGCGTAGTAGCCCTGCTCGCGGACCGCCAGCCGCGCGCTGTAGTTCGCCTCGAAGCGCAGCGTCACCTCGACCAGCCCGTCCGGGTCGCGCGGCAGCTGGACCTTCTCGACCGTCATCGACCCGATCACCACCCCGCGGATCGGCACCCCGGTCGGCTCGCGGGCCATCAGCGCCGCGCGGCTCTCCCGCGCCACGTACGGCGCCAGCGCCTCCATCGCCGCCTGATCGCCGCGGGCCCCGTGGACCCGGGCGTACAGCGCGAACACGAAGTCGGAGAACAGCACCGCCGAGAACTCGGGGTCGAGCCCGCGGATCGCGCCCAGCTCGGCCCCGCGGCGCCGCCCGTGGTGGTCGAAGTCCGGCGCGCTGTCCCACGTCTCCTCGGCGGCCCGCTGCGCGTGCGACCGTTGATAGTACACGTACACCAGCGCCGCGACGATCACCAGCGGCACCCCGATCTCGGGCACCTCGATCAGCAGGCGGAACAGCAGGTACACGATCACCCCGCCGTCGTCTCCGCCGCCCCCGCCGCCGAACCCGCCGCCGCCCCCGCCGCGGCTCCCCCCGGAGTACCCCTGCCCGCCGCCCGGCCGCGCCGCCGCCTCGAGCGCGACCAGGGCCACGCACGCGACCAGCACCCAGGGCCATGTCCGTCTCAACATGTCCCTCGCGCCCGCGCCCCGCCCGGCGGCTCGTTGAACCGAGGGCCATGTCCGTTTCAACATGTCCCTCACTCCCGCACCCCGTCCGGCAGCTCGTTGACGTCGTCCTCGCCGCGCGGCAGCACCTCCGCGCACAGCTCCGCGAGCGGCGCGACCAGCCCCGCGACCTCGAGCGCCGACCCGCCGCGCGCGACCGCCCCGGCGATCGCCGCCGTCGCCTGCTCCCACGGCCCGCGCGGCACCTCGCGGCGGACCCCCGCGTCGGCGAGCACCACCGCCGCGCGCTCCGCCAGCGACACGTACAGGAACACCCCCGTGCGCGCCCGCGTCTCCGTCACCCCGTGCTCGACGAAGCTCGCGCGGGCGGCCCGCAGCACCGCCTCGTCCCGCCACCCTCGCGGCGTCAGCAGCCGCACCAGCCACGCGCTCTCGCGCGACGCCCACGCCGCCAGCAGCCCGACGACCAGCGGATCGATCAAGAACCAGTGCAGCCCGAACTCCGGCTCCCCGTACAGCAGGAACGCCAGCGTCAGCGCCGCCGCCAGCCCGCCGATCAGCCCCGGCACGTGCGCCCACCGGTCCGAGCGCGGCCGCACCGCGATCACCAGCTCGGCGGCGGTCCGCGCCTCGAACGCCTCGATCGCGCGGACCAGCGCCGCCTTGCCGTCGCCGGCGAAGAACCGGGCCATCGTCCTACCCGCCCCCCTCGCGCAGCGCGAACTCGTAGTCGACGTCGTAGCAGCGCACGTACAGCTTCCCGTCGCGGACGAACAGGTACTCCGGCCCGCTCTTGACCTTCACCTTCTCGAGCGTCTTCCCGGTCGCGCGGTCGAGCACGTACAGGAAGTCCGGCTCGGCGGTGAACCCGTAGCCGGTGATCACGTGCCCGCCGCGGATCACGAAGTTCGCCGCGTTGGCGACCAGCGGCGCGCTGCGCCACAAAAGCTCCCCCGTCCTCAGGTCGAGCGCAGAAATGTACGCGTTGGCCCCCTTCGAGCTCTTCGCGTACGTCCGGTGCCCGTGGGCGACGTACAGCACCTCGCCCTCGACCGCGGCCCAGTTCGCGCGCTGCTCGACGAACTGCCGCTCGCCGGGCAGCGCCTCGGGCGCGAAGGCCCACGCGTCGAAGTCGAAGAACGCGACGATCTCCGCCGAGTCCGCCCGCTGGACCGCGACGAACCGCCCGCCCGAGTAATCTGGCCCATAGAACAGGATGTTGAGGCCATCCTGCTTGATCGCCTGGACCAGCAGGAACTTGCCGAACGTCGGCGGGATCGTCGGCGGCAGCGCGCCCGGTTCGCCGCGCATCGGGTTCGGCACCTCGTACTCGGGCAGCACGATGTCGTTGCGGACCAGCCACTCGTCGACGTCGGTCACCGCGTTGCGTCGCTCCGCGACCTGCACCAGCCTGAGCCCCTTCGCCCCGGCGGCCGGGACCTTGCGCCGCAGCGTGTACGTCCACGGCGGCGCCGGCAGGATCGTCGCGCTGCGGTTGGCGAACTCCGCCCCGGCCTGGCTCTGGGCCGCCAGCATCGCCTGCGTCGCCGCGTCGTACAGCGCCTGCGTCGCCAGGTTGCCCGGCGACGCGTCCAGCACCTCGGCGAACGCCTGCCTGGCGACGTCGAAGCGCCCCGCGTCGAGCGCCGCCAGCCCCTGCGCCCGCCGCTCGGCCAGCGCCGCCGTCAGCCCCGCGCCCGGGCCTTGCACCGGCGCCTGCGGCCGGACCTCCGGCTCGGGGACCTCGCGCGCAGACGTCGGTCCGGGCTCGACGGGCGGCGGCGTCGTGACTTGCTGCACCGGCGCCGCCGCGGGCCCGGCGGGCCGGCACGCGGCGAGGGCCAGCACCAGCGCGGACGGCCCGAAGAAGCGGCGGAGGCGGAGCGGCACGGCGCCCACTGTATCGCATCGGCCTGCCCCAAAGGCCACCCCTCGGGGGGACCCCGGCGCGGCCGCGCGCCCCGCCGCGCGTGACAGTCCGCGCCCGACCGCCTATCGTCGACCCCGTGAAGTCGACCCATCTTGCGCTCGTGTGCGCGCTCGCCTGCGCGTGCGGCGACGACGGCCCCGCCGGCCCTCCCCCCGAGATCGAGGGCACCCTGGCCGATCTCACCAGCCCGATGGCGTGGCAGCCGCAGGCCGCCGACGACGACCCCTTCGCCGATCACCGCCCTGCCGACGTTATGTGCCCGTTCGGCCTCGGCTGGCTCGTCGAGCTCGGCGGCTTCGAGGTCAACACCGGCGCCTGCAACTACGGCGGCTTCGTCCAGCCGAGCCTCCGCGACATCGTCCGCGGCGCCGAGCTGCGCGTCGGCCTCTACCACTTTGACCTGCTCGCCCCCGAGCCCGCGACCGCCCACGTCGCGATCCAGATCGGCGACCGTCTGATCTTCGAGCGCGAGGTCGCGATCCCCGGCAAGGCCGACATCGTCGAGGTCAGCCTGGTCGCCGACTTCGACGCCCCCGCCGGCACGCCGGTCGTCTTCCACTTGCACAACCATGGCCAGAACACCTGGGCCCTGACCGATCTCAAGGTCGAGGTCGAGAACCCGTGACGAGAAAGCACCCCGCGATGCACCCCTGGAAGTCCGCCCGCGTCGTCCCCTGCGCCGCCCTCCTCGCCGCCCTCTCCGCCTGCGCCGATCCTCCGCAGGGCGAGGACACCGACGCCGGCAGCGGCACGAGCGGCGCCACGACCGACGCGCCGACCACCTCCGCGACCGGCGGGCCCGAGCCCGCGCAGGTCACCTGGCACGAGCACATCGCCCCGATCGTCGTCGGCAAGTGCTCCTCGTGCCACCGCGACGGCGGCATCGCCCCCTTCGCGCTCTCGACCTACGCCGACGCCCAGCCGTGGGCCGAGAGCGCCCTCGACTCGGTCGTGCGCGGCAGCATGCCGCCCTTCCTCGCCGACGAGACCGCCGAGTGTACCCCGCGCCACGGCTGGGTCGACGACATGCGCCTCGCCGACGCCGAGCTCGACCTGCTCGAGGCCTGGGTCGCGCAGGGCGCCCCCGAGGGCGACCCGGCGAAGGCCGCCCCGCTGCCCGCGCCGCCGGAGCTCGAGCTGAGCGACGCCGACCTCGAGGTCCAGATCACCGCCCCGGTCACGATCGACGGCACCAGCGATCAGTTCCTCTGCTTCAGCATCGACCCCGGCCTCGCCGAGGACACCTGGATCGACGCCCTGCAGATCCACGCCGGCAACGAGAAGATCGTCCACCACGTCCTCGCCTACGTCGACGAGACCGGCGCTTCGGCCGACCTCGCCAACGCCGACGGCTACTACCCGTGCTTCGGCGACGCCGGCGTCGACAACGCCCAGCTGATCGCCGCCTGGGCGCCCGGCATGACCCCGTTCCGCACCCCGCCCGACGTCGCCGCGCGGATCGTCGCCGGCTCGCGGATCATCCTCAACATCCACTACCACCCGACCGGCACCCCCGAGGTCGACGCCTCGACCTCGCTGGCCATGCGCACCCGCCCGACGATCCCGCCCTACGTCGCCTTCATCGCCCTCCCCGGCAACGAGGACGGCGCCGACCTGCTCCCCGGCCCCAACGACGAGGGCGGCAAGCAGTTCAAGATCCCCGCCGGCGCCGTCGACCACACCGAGGAGATGCTGCTCACCCTCGACGACCTGCCCGAGCTCAAGATCTTCGCCGCCGGCACCCACATGCACTACGTCGGCACCGACATGTTGATCGAGCTGCGCCGCCCCAACCCCGACCCCGGCGAGCCCGCCAGCGAGTGCCTGATCCAGACCCCGCGCTGGAACTTCCAGTGGCAGCGCACCTACAGCTACGCCGCCGACCTCGCCGACGTCCCCGTCGCCGAGATCGGCGACCAGGTGTACCTCCGCTGCACCTACAACAACAGCATGTCGAACCCCTTCGTCGTCCAGGCGCTCGCCGAGCAGGGCCTGGGCGCCCCCGTCGACGTCTACCTCGGCGAGGAGACCCTCGACGAGATGTGCCTCGGCGTGATCGGCGTCGCCGTCGCCCTCAAGGACGTCATCTGACCCCTCCCGGCGGTCCCGAGCCCCGTCACCGCCGCAAGCTGTCTCTCCGACCAGGCCCGCACCAGAGCCCGGGCGACCCCGACTCCGTCCCGCCCCACGAGCACACCACCCTCCGAGACCCCCGCCGCGGTCCGACATCGAGGAGCCGGCTGGGTTGCCGGGAGGGCCGCGAGCCGGGCGCGAGGTACGAGCGACCGTCTCGCGGCTGAGGCCTCCGCCTCACCGCAGCCCGCACCCGAGCGACGGACCGGCGACGACGCATCTCACGGAGTCGGCGTGCGTCGGGCCCTTGCATGCGGGCCGTCGCCCATCTGCAGGCAATTGGGGGCGACGAAGTCGACCCCAATGCCGAAGCCTGGGCGACGGCCCGCATGCAAGGGCCCGCTGCGAGCTGCCTCCGGCAAGTTGCCCGCCGCCCGCCGCGCCTCACTCGAAGTCGAGCAGCCCTCGATCGATCGAGCGGGGCTTCGGCTTGCCGCCCCTCGGCAGCTCCGGCGTCGGCGAATCGCCCTCGCGCCACACGCAGCCGAGCACGCGCGTCGTCGCCCGCGCCGCCTCGGCAGCCGCGGCGCACTCTGCTTCGAGCGCCGGCGCCAGCTTCGGATCGGCCTTCGCTGCCACCCACGTCGCCAGCTGCCCGAGCGCCGCCCGCGAGTGCGCCTGCTTCTCGTTCGCCGCCACCATCTGCTCGACGCACGCGCGGTAGCGGGCGACATAGTCGTCGCACGCCGCCACCCCGACCTTCGTCTCCCACGTCACCGCCGGCGCCGCGGGCTCGGCCTTCGCCGGCGCCTCCGCCGGCGCCTCCGCCTTCGCCTCCGCCTTCGCCTCCGCCTTCACCTCCACCTTCGCCTCCGCCATCGGCTGCGGCCGCGGGGCCGCCTCGACCGGCGTGCTCTCGGGCGCGGTGCAGCCCGCGAGCAGGAGACCGGACAAACACGACCCACGAACCACGAGCGAGCGGAGCAAGAGCGGCATCGGACCTCCGGAGCGCCCGGGCCAACGCACGAGCGCAGGCTTGGAGTTTCTCTCAATTCCGGGGATGATGCCCGCGGGAAGATCGCCGCCTCCTCGCGCGTATCGCCCGTAGATCGGGCGCCGCGATCGCGCGTACCAGCCCAGGCCACCCGAGGTCCGCCATGCACCGAATCGTCCTCGCCCTGTGTCTCGCCACGACCGTCCTCGCCGCCCCGCGCCTCGCCGACGCCTGCGGGAACACCGTCCGCCGCATCGTCGACAGCACCAACGAGTCGGTGCGAAAGGCCGAGTTCCTGCTCGCGCAGGGCAACTACAAGCAGGCGATCTCGACGATCCGCGACGAGTTCGGCGACCGCGCGCTCGCCGTCCACGACGGCCCCGGCGCCCAGCTCCACCAGCGCGCGCAGCGGGTCCTGGCGATCGCCGTCGTCCGCAGCAAGGGCGCGGTCTCGATCGGTCCGGGCCTCGGCGGCAAGACCGACGCCCAGCGCCAGGCCGCGATCGCCTGGTCGGTGCTGACCCTCCGCCTCCGGCGCGCCGCGCTCGACGATCGCAACGTCGACTGCATCCTCGACCCGACCAGGTGCACCAACGGCGAGGGCGACCCTCACACGAACGCCGACCTCGCCGAGGCCCTCGCCCTGCAGCCGACCGGCCGCGCCGAGGCCTACCGCCTGCTCAAGGACCTCGGCGACCGCGACCTCATGCCCTTCGCCGAGGGCTGGGCCCTGCTCGCCGAGCTCGGCCGCGAGCGCGGCGACCTCGAGGGCGCGAAGAAGGCCGTCGAGCGCTGCAAGCAGATCGCCTCGGACAACCTCAAGTGCGACCCCTCCGAGAACAGCTGAACCTGCCCGCCCGGCTCACCGCGCGCTCCCCCGCCGCGACGCTCGCCGGCGCGCGACCGCGCCCCCCCGCTCCCGCCGCCCTCGCGCTCGCCGGCCTCGTCGCCGCGTTCGCCACCATCCTGGCCTGCGGGACAGGTCCAAAGGACCAGCCGCCTGCGCCGCTCGCCCTGCCCGCCCCCGAGCCCGCCGCCGACCCGGCCGCCGTCGCCCGCGGCCGCGCCCTGATCGAGACCCTCGAGTGTACGCGCTGCCACGACGTCCCCGGGCACGAGCCCGCGCCGCTCGAGAAGCACTGCGTCCGCTGCCACCAGGACATCCTCGCCGGCAAGTTCCCGGCCCCGCCGGGCGAGCTCGCCGAGTGGCAGCGCCACATCACCCACCTGCTCGACGTCCCCGCGCTCCGGGCCACCGATCGCTTCCGCCGCGCCTGGCTCGCCGACTATCTGCAGGCCCCGCACGACCTCCGCCCGGGCCTCAATTCGACCATGCCGCGCCTGCCCCTCGGGCCCGCTCAGGCCGCCGATCTCGCCGCCGCGCTCGCGCCGACCGCCGAGGATCCGCCGCCCGCGCTGCGCCCGTCCGACCGCGGCCGCGAGCTGCTCGGCAGCAAGGCCTGCACCCTCTGCCACCGCTTCACCGGCGTCCCGGACATCCCGCCGGGCAAGCTCCCGATCGACCTCTCCGAGCCGCTCCTGCGCCGCGGCCTCGCGCAGGCGCCCGACCTCCGCCACACGCGCGACCGCATGCGCCCGGCCGCGCTCGTCGCCTGGCTCCGCGACCCCGCGCGCCACAAGCCCGGCACCCCGATGCCGACGATCCCGCTGCAGGAGGCCGAGGCCGAGCAGATCGCCGCCTACCTCCTGAGCGCCCCGCTCGCTCCGCCCCCCGCCGCGCCCCCGATCGAGCGCCTCCCCTTGCTCGATCGCCGCGTCACCTGGGCCGAGGTCGAGGCGCGCGTCTTCAAGAAGACCTGCTGGCACTGCCACTCCGACCCCGACTTCGCGCGCGGCGACGGCGGCCCCGGCAACAGCGGCGGCTTCGGCTTCGCCCCGCGGCGCCTCGACCTCGCCTCGTACCCCGGCATCTCCTCCGGCAGCCTCGACGACCACGGCAAGCGCCGCAGCGTCTTCGCCCCGCTCCCCGACGGCACCCCGCGCCTCGTCGCCCACCTGCTCGCGCGCCACGCCGAGGCCGCCGGCCAGACCCCCGAGCTCCGCGGCATGCCCCTCGGCCTCACCCCGATCCCGCTGACCGACATCCAGCTCGTCGACACCTGGATCGCGCAGGGCCGCCCGCAGTAACCCGCCCCCTTCGAGTCCGTCACCGCCGACGGCGCCGCACCTCGTCTCCGCGCCCGCACCGGCCGTCCGCGGCTTGAACCGGCGGCTCGCCCGGCCTATCCTCGGCGCATGGGCTGAGTTCGGCGCCGCGCTCGCGCTCCCCGGAGCTTCTCCTCCGGGTCGAGCGTGCATGCGGCGTCGCGCGCTCCCTCGTTCCAGGCGCGCCGGCACGCGCGCCACGAGAGTCTCACGCCTTCATCCCGTCGCCGCCACGCCGCGCACGGCCGCGGCGACCTCGGAGCCTGTCATGTCCCTCTCCATCTTCCCCAAGATCCCGCACTACCGTGGCGAGGCCGACGCGGTCCACACGGTCCGCGCCGTCGTGTGCCTCGAGAAGATCGACGGCGCCAACACCCGCGTGCACGCGCCGCGCGGCGCCACGTCCGCGTCCGACCTCGTGTTCGGCGGGCGCACCCTCCTCGAGCACGAGCCCGCCTTCTGCCAGCCCTTCCTCCGCGAGGCCTTCGTCGCCGATCCCCACGTCCCGCGCCGGCTGTGCGAGCTCGTCGCCGAGCTCGGCCGCGACCTCACCCTCCACGGCGAGACCTGCGGCCGCGGCATCCAGGCGCAGGGCCACATCTACGGTCCGCGCCCCCACTTCGTCCTCTTCGCGGCGCGCAGCGAGGGCGCCTGGCTCAGCTTCGGCGCGCCGCTCGAGGTCGACGGCGACGAGGCCGCCGCGCCCGTCTCGCTCCCGTCGTTGCGCGACCTCGCCGCGCGGCTGGGCGTCGCCCTCGCCCCGGTCCTGTACGCGGGTCCGCCCGACACCGCGCGCTTCTCGGGGCTCGTCGATCGGCCCTCCGCGCACGCGCTGGCCCGCGGGACCCGGCACACCGACGTCCCGCAGGAGGGCATCGTCGTGTGGAGCGATCCGCTGCGGCTCGACGGCGCCGGGCGGCCGATCGTCGCCAAGCTCAAGGATCCGCGGCGGGCCGAGGCGCTCGCCCCCGACGATCGCCTCGACGAGGGCCCCGAGGCCTTCGCCGCGCGCGTGGTCCAGCTCGAGCGGCTCCGCCACGCCCGTCAGCACCTCGAGGAGACCGGGCGCTGGCACGACGCCGGCGACGGACGACTCGCCCTGCTCGCCCGGCGCGTCGTGCAGGACGTCGCGCGCGAGGAGCCCGCGTACCAGCAGCAGATCGGCCGCTTCGGCAAGGGCCCCGTCCGCGCGGCCCTCGAGCAACGCGTCGCCGCGCTGCTGCCGTCACTCGCCGACGCCTGACGGCGAACACGGCGCCGGTGCTCCACCTCGTCACCGTCGTCGCCGACGCCCCGCGTCCCCCGGATTCACCGCGTGAAGCGATGCCCGCAGTTCGCCGGCGACATCGCCGCCTGCGGCGACCCGAGCCACATGTCCTTCAGGACAAGTTCTTCCCCCGCGAGCGCGAACGACCCGACCCCGTCGAGATCGTTCGGCACATAGTTCCCGCCCACGTCCGCGATCGCCAGCGTCCCGCCGATCAGGTCGAACGTGTAGTCGGCCCAGTAGTCGAAGTAGATCTCGAACGGCGTCCACGTCACCGACACCTCGCCGTTCGCGCGGAACCACAGCTCCTCGATCGCCTGCTCGGGCGCCACCTCCGGACCGCCGCCGCACGGAAGCTGCCCGACCTCGCGCCAGATCCCGACCAGCGGGTTCGACTCCGGCGTCCACACCAGCACCTTCGCCGCGAGCAGCGCCCGCCCGGCCTCGACGTCCGCCGTCACCGTGTACACCGACCCCGGCACCGCGTCCTCGGCGACCGTGAACATCCCCGTCACCGGATCGATGCTCGCCCCGCCGTCGTCCGGCTCGACCGAGTACGCCACGCACGCCTCGACCGGCTCGAGGAAGTAGCAGCACACGACCCGCCCGATCGCCAGCGAGCGCGACTTGCCCGGCTGGAGCTCGAACTCGTCCCCGAGCACCCCGAACCCCAGCTCCGGCAGCACCTCCTCGGGCAGCGGCGGCAGCGAACACACCTCGCCGCCGGTCGGATCCTCCGTCGTCGCCGCGCTCCCGGTCGTCGTCCCCGACGTCGACGTCCCCGGCGCCGTCGTCCCCGACGAGCCCGTCCCCGACGTCGTCGTCCCTGGCTCGGTGGTCTCGCCCGTCTCGCCCGCCTCGGCGCCCGGCCCCTGTGGAACGCACGCGAGCGCCAGCCCGACGAGCACGAAGTTAATGCGCGGCATCGCCTCGCACGATACCACGAGCGCGCCGGCCGACGATTGTGGTACCTGCGGAGCGGATGCAGGGCACGCGGCTCACGCTCACCTTCCTCGGAGGCACCGGCACCGTCACCGGCTCCAAGTACTTGCTCGACGACGGTCGCAGCCAGCTGCTCGTCGACTGCGGCCTGTTTCAGGGCTTCAAGCAGCTGCGCCTGCGCAACTGGGCCCCGCTCCCGCTCGCGCCCGCCGCGCTCGAGGCCGTCGTGCTCACGCACGCCCACCTCGACCACAGCGGCGCGCTCCCGCTGCTCGTCCGCGGCGGCTTTCGCGGGCGCGTCTACTGCACCCGCTCGACCGCGGCCCTGTGCAAGATCCTCCTGCCCGACAGCGGCCACCTGCAGGAGCTCGACGCCGAGTACGCCAACCGCAAGGGCTTCTCCAAACACCACCCGGCGCTCCCGCTCTACACCGTCGAGGACGCCGAGCGCGCGTTGCATCGCCTGCGGCCGGTCGACTTCGGCGAGCCCTTCGACCTGCCCGGCGGCTTCGAGGCGCGGTTCACCCGCGCCGGCCACATCCTCGGCGCCGCCTCCGTCCGGCTCGCGCGCGACGGCCTGCCGAGCGTCGTCTTCTCCGGCGACCTCGGGCGCGACCACGACCTGATGATGCGCCCGCCCGAGCCGCGCCCCGCCGCCGACTACGTCGTCCTCGAGTCGACCTACGGCGACCGGCGCCACGGCGACGGCGACCCTGGCGACGTGCTCGCCGACGTCGTCCGCCGCACCGTCGCGCGCGGCGGCACCGTCTTGATCCCCGCCTTCGCCGTCGGCCGCACCCAGGCCCTGCTCGTCCTCCTGCACCGCCTGCGCGAGCGCGGCAAGATCCCCGACGTCCCGGTCTTCATCGACAGCCCGATGGCGATCGCCGCCACCGAGCTCTACGAGGACGGCGGCCGCGATCATCGCCTGTCCCCCGAGACAGCCCGCAGCGCCATGCGGATCGCCACCTGCGTCGAGACGGCCGACGCCTCCAAGGCGCTCGATCGCCGCGACGCCCCCGCGATCCTCCTCTCTGCCAGCGGCATGGCGACCGGCGGCCGCGTCGTCCACCACCTCAAGCACCTCCTCCCCGACCCGCGGCACACCGTCCTGCTCGCCGGCTTCCAGGCCGCCGGCACGCGCGGCGCCGCGCTGGTCGCCGGCGCCCCGCAGATCAAGATCCACGGCCAGTACATCCCCGTCCGCGCCGAGGTCGTCCACCTCGACCTCCTCTCCGCCCACGCCGACCGCGACGAGCTGCTCGCCTGGCTCGCCTCCGGCCCCCCGCCGCGCCGCGTCTTCATCACCCACGGCGAACCCGCCGCCGCCGACGCCCTCCGCCACGCCATCGAGGAGCGCCTGCGCTGGCCCTGCGCCGTCCCCGACTACCGCGACAGCCTCGACCTCGAGTGACCCCGAAGCTCGTCACGAGCCCCCCGAGTCGCCGATTTCCGGCCGCCCTTCGCAAGCGGCGGGGCCGCAGTCCCGCGCCCGGGCTTCACCCTCGAGGTCGACCCCCACGGACGCCACCGCGCCCCCGAACGCCGAGTCCTTCAGCCCGCCCATGCGCCGGCAAGAAAGCTCCCGCGCACCCGAACGCGGGGCCCACCCGGGCCTCCGGAGCGCGTCCCCGGGGCGGCGCAGCGGGACGCTGGCGGGGCGGAGCCCATGGCGCGCGCGCAGGCGGCCCTTGCCTGGCACTCGAGACAGCTCTTTTACAACATGTCCTTCGCGCCACCCCTCTCGTGTGCGCACGAGGCCGCCGAGCACGGCCATGGGGGGGAGCCCGCCGACAGCGAGGGCCCCGCGGAGCCGCCCCGGGGACGCGCCCACCAGCCCCTCCGCGGCCCCGCGTCCCCGGATCGGAGTCCCCCTCCGCGGCCCCGCGTCCCCGGATCGGAGTCCCCGCGCGCCTCCGCGCGTCCCGGATCGGAGTCCCCTCCGCGGCCCCGCGTCCCCGGATCGGAGTCCCCGCGCCCCCGCGGCTCACACCACGCTGCCGGCGCTACACACCACCTGCCCGCCCGCATCGATCCACGCGCACACCAGCCGCCCGCGGTACCCCACCAGCGCCGGCCCGCCGCGCGCCCCCTCGGCCACGATCACCGCCGCCAGCGCCCACGCCTCCCCGAGCACCGGCGCCCACCGCAGCGCTCCCGCCGGGTCGATCCACGCCGCCACCGTCGCCCCGAACGCGCGCGTCAGCGCCGGCGCGCCCGCGATCGGCCCTGCGACCACCAGCGGCGCCGACCAGCCCCCCTCCTCTTCGGTCATGACCGCCAGGGCATGACCGATCCGCCAGGTCGGATCGCCCTGCCGGCCCGGCAGCGCCCGGAACGCCAGCACCTGCCCGGCGCCCGAGCTCCCGAGCGCCGGCCCCGCGTCGCTCGCCGCCCCGGCGATCGGCGCCGCCGCCCCGCCCCACGGCCCCGACCACAGCTGCGACCCCTCCTTCTCCTTGAACGCCAGCGCCGCGGCGTCGCCTGCGAGGGCCGGCCGCGCCCGCGGATCGGCCTCGCCGATCCGGCGCGCCGGCTCGGCGCCCGCCCACGCCCACAGCCCGCCCGCCGCGTCGACGACCAGCGCGCGCAGCTCCTCGCCCGCGATCGCGAGCGCCGCCTCGCGGGCCCCGGCGACCCGCTCGTCGCGCGTCCCGCCGCGCCAGCGGCCGGCTGACCATTCGGCCAGCCACAGCGCGTCCGCGGCCGGATACCCGCACAGCAGGCGATCCCCGCGGACCGTAAGGGATGGGGCGCCCGCCGCTGGCGGGCCAGGCAAAGCCTGTCCCTTCGACCAGTTCACCACCACCATCCCCGACCCCGGCGCGGCGCCCCGTCGGCACTATCCGCCGACTCGGCCGCGCCGTCAAGCGATCGATGCACCTGCGCTTTGGGCCATCTTCGCGCCGCGCCGGCCCGCGCCGCGCGTTCGCAAGCCCTGGGCGGCGCGCAGGCGCGGCGGAGCGCGCGGCGCCGCGGATGATTGTTACGACATGTCCCTCGAAACATATCCCTTCGAGCACCCGCGCACGCCCGCGCCCCGCGTTCGCCCGCGCGCCGCCCTCGGCCGCGCGCCCCCGTCCGTCCCCTCGCGGCCCCCGCACCCTCCACCGCCCCGGTCAGCCGGCTCGTTCTGCGCGCGGGGTCGCCCGTCCGCGCACAGCTTGCGCTCCGCTCCTCGCGCGGTCGGTCCACACTCCGGCGCAGGAGCCACCATGCAGCAGCCCATCCCCACCGTCGGCCAGTTCATGACCCGCAACCCCGTCATCATCGACGGCGGCCTCAACCTGGTCGACGCCTACACGCGCATGTTCCAGCAGGACATCCGCCACCTCCCGGTGTACGTCGGCGGCCACCTGGTCGGCATCGTCAGCGACCGCGACATCGGCCACACCATGGCGGTCAAGGGCCTCGACCCGCAGAGGACCACGATCGAGTCGATCTGCACCCCGAACCCGTTCGTCTGCGACCCCGAGGCCCCGCTCGACCAGGTCGTCGACATCATGGCCAAGAACAAGATCGGCGCCGCGCTCTGCATGCGCGACGGCCAGCTCCACGGCATCTTCAGCGTGATCGACGCCCTGCACGCGCTCGTCGCGCTGCTGCACGCCCCGCGCGCCTGATCCGCGCCGGACGCCGGGCCGCGCCTTGTCCTCGCGCGGGGCTCGTCGGGCCCCCGGGCCCGGCACTAGATCGGCGCGAGCCGGACCCAGATCACGCTGTCGCTGGCGATCTCCTGCGTGCTGTCGAGCACCACCTCGACATCGCCCGCGAGCGCCTTGGTCCCCCACGTGTCGACCCAGAAGTCGAGGTCGTCGTTCTGCTTGATCCGCTTGCCCTCGCCGTTCACCACGAACAGCGCCCCCTTCGGGTTGCGGTTCGGCGTGTGGCGCGACTTGATCGTGATCGCGTAGTCGCCCGGCGCGACATCCTCGAACAGGAACGTCGCCGTCCCGTGCGTCGTCCCGTCGGGCGCGTACTTCCCGTCGCAGTCGAGCGGGATGTGATCCTGCCCCTTGGCCGAGTACGCGTACCCGCCCATGAAGTCGCACCGCAGCACCCAGTTGTTCCGCTGCGAGTACACCGCGTCCTCGTAGCCGATCTGCCGCGCCTCGGCCGGCGGCGGCGGCGGCTCGGGGCACGCCTCGAGCTCGGCCTGCAGCTCGAGCACCACCTGCCCGACGCGATAGAACGTCCCGCCCTCGAAGCTGCCCGCCCCGAACTCGACCACGTTCTCGCCCGCGACCGTCCGCCCGGTCACGTCGATCGCGTGGTCGACCTCCGTGTTCTCCCACGCCAGCTCGGCCGGCATCGCGATCGGCGGCCCACCGTTGACGAAGATCTCGCCCTCCTCGCCCGGATGGTCGGCGTCGTAGCTGCGGTAGCGCAGCGTCGCCGCCGCGACGACCCCCGGATCCGGCAGCCCCGGCACCACGAACTCGAGCCGCTGCATCGACCCCTTCGGCACCATCAGCTCGACCAGCCCGGCTCCCCCCGCCGCCGGATACGCGCACGTCTTTAGGAGGGGCGGCGGCCCGGTCTCGACCCCGCCCGTCTCGGCCGCGCCCGTCTCGGCCGCGCCCGTCTCGCCGGTCGTCGTCCCGTCCGAGCTCGCCGCGCCGCTCGCCGCGCCCGAGCTCCCGCCGGTCGTCCCGCTGCTGTCCTCCACGCCCTGTCCCGAAGAACCTGTACTCCCGGTCATTCCGGTCGGCGCCCCCGTCGGCTGCACGGTCGTCCATCCGGGCGCCGGCTTGTCCTCGGCCCCGCCGGCGCAGGCGGACGCGAGGGCGACGAGAGCAGCGAGGGCAGCGAGACGCGGTCGGCGGGACATGCGCCACACGCTAGCGCGTTTTCGCCCCGCGCGCGATACCGCCCCGCTCGCCCGCGCTCACCGCCCCGTCGTCACCGCGCCGCCCGCACCCACGCCCGCCCGCACCCACGCCCGCCCGCACCCGCGCCGCGACCCGCTCGATCGCCTCCCCGGCGAACAGCGTTCGAGCCCCACGCCCACGCGCTCACGCGCGCAGGTCCTTGCGCTCGAACAGCACCAGCGCCCCCGCGATCGCCACGACCGCGATCCCGAGCAGCGTCGCCACCCCGCCCACCGCGTCGCCCTCGAGGATCCGCAGCGGCATCGCGTAATGAAACGGCGACAGCGAGCGCAGCGCCGACATCTGCTCGCTGAGCGACCCGACCACGCCGAGCCCGTACAGCCCGAACACCACCCCGAGCGCCAGCGACGTCGCCCCGCGCGGCCGCGCCGTCCGCACCGTCGCCAGCAGCCCGAGCGCGAACACGGCCGCGTGCAGCGCCGCCGTCGCGCCGAACAGCGCGACCACCTGGCCCGGCTGCGCCAGCGTCACGTCGATCGCCGCGTAGGTGGCGAACGTCGTCGCCAGCAGCCCCGCGTCGAACGCCGCCACCAGCCCGAGCGCCGCCGCGATCTTGCCGAGCGCGATCGTCCGCCGCCCCGCCGGCATCGCGAACAGCAGCTCGCTGGTGCCGAACGCCTCCTCGCGGGCCAGCGCCGCCGCCCCGAGCAGCGCCGCGAACACCGCCCCGAGCAGCTGCACGAGCATGAAGTTGGTCGCCAGGTAGTAGACCGGGTCGGCGAGGTTCTTCGCCACGATCCCGAACGCGACCATCACCGCCTTCGGCATCATCTCGAGCTTCTGCTCGAACAGGCTGCCCTTCTTCGCCATCTCCGGCTGCAGCGACACCGTCATCGCCAGCAGCAGCGCCGTCGGCAGCCACCACCCGAGCGCCGAGCGCCAGCCCGCCCGCAGCTCGCGGCGCAGCACATTACCGAAGGCACCGGCGGCGCCGATCGGCTCAGCCACGGCGGTCCTCCCCGTAGCGCGACAACACGACCTCCTCGAGCGACGGCTCCTCGATCGTCACGTCGGCGACCGCGTCCTCGGCGAGCGCCGCGAGCAGCCCGCGCAGCTCCCCGCCGAACACGAACCCGACGTGCGCCCCGTCCTCGGCGACCTCGCGGACGCCCGGCAGCGCGAGCGTCCGCACCGGCCGCCGCCCCTCCGCCACCCGCACGCGCACCCGCTTGATCGCCCGCGCCCGCAGCTCCTCGACGCGCGCGAGCTCGAGCATCCGCCCGTCCTTGAGGATCGCCACCCGCTCGCACAGCCGCTCGACCTCCGACAGCACGTGCGACGAGAAGAACACCGTCGCCCCGCGCGCCCGCTCCTCGCGCAGCAGCGCGAACAGCCGCGCCTGGATCAGCGGGTCGAGCCCGCTGGTCGGCTCGTCGAGGATCAGCAGCTCTGGCGCGTGCTGCAGGGCCGCGACCAGCGCGACCTTCTTCTTGTTGCCGAGCGAGAGGTCCTCTGCCTTTCGGGACAGGTCGAGATCGAGCGCCTCGGCGAGCGCGCGCCGGCGCGGCCGCGTATCGCCGCGGAAGAACCGCCCGAGGTACTCGAGCGTCTCGCCGACGGTCATGCCGTCGTACAGCCGCGGCTCGCTCGGCAGGTAGCCGACCCGCGCCCGCACGACCGCGCCCGCCCGCGTCGCGTCCTCGCCGAGGACCTTCGCCACCCCCGAGGTCGGGTGCAACAGCCCGAGCAGCGTCCGGATCGTGGTCGACTTGCCGGCGCCGTTCGGCCCGATGAACCCGAACACCTCGCCCCGCACGACCCGCAGGTCGAGCTCCCGCACGCCGCGGCCGCCGCGGTACAGCTTGGTGAGGCGCTCGAGGGTGATCGCGTCGTCCATCGCGGCGAGGCCGAGTCTACCGCGGCGGACGGCCGCCGGTCACCCTGCGCGTCGTCGCCCGCGCCCCGGACCGCCGATTCAGCCGGCCGTCAGTACCGCCTGTACGCCGCGTGCCCCGCCGTCACCATCGCGTCGTTCACGTTGACCAGCGACCCCTCGACCGCGACCCACAGCTCGCCGAGGTAGCGCCCGTACTTCTCGCGCTTGTCCTTGATCGTCGCCAGCACGATCTCCTTGCCCTCGATCAGCGCCTTCAGGTGATCGCGGCTGCGCGCGCCGGCCCGCGCCGACCTCCCGCGCAGCTCGGGCGCATCGATCCGGGCCAGCCGGACCACCTCGCCGTGCTTCCACATCGTCAGCCCGAGGTCGATGTCCACCGTGCACGTATCGCCGTCGTGGACCGCGGTCACCCGCGCCCGGTAGTGGTAGAGCGCCGCCGAGGGCTGGCTCGCCGCGGCCCCCCGCTTCGCCGTCGTCTTGCTCGTCCGCTTGCGTGGTGTCGGCATCGACCACCCACTGTAACCCGAACCGGGCCCGGGCGCGGGCGCGCCGGCCCATGCCGCCGTGCGCCCGCGGGGCGGCGTGCTCCGGCCCCCGCTCCGGCCCCCGGGGGGCGCGTTCGCCCGCCCGTGGTGCTACCTTCGCGCCATGAAAGCCGTCCAGTTCTCCCGCTTCGGGGCCCCCGACGAGGTCGCCGACGTCGTCGACCTGCCCGACCCGCCGGCGCCCGGCCCGGGCCAGGCGCTCGCCGAGTTCCTCTGCGCCCCGATCAACCCCGCCGACCTGCTCAACCTCCAGGGCCTCTACGGCGTCGTCCCGCCGCTGCCGTCGATCGGCGGCCTCGAGGGCGTCGGCCGCGTCGTCGCCGTCGGCCCGGGCGTCGCCAACGTCCGCCCCGGCGACCGCGTCCTGATCGGCGGCGGCGCCTGGCGCGAGCGCCAGGTCGTCCCCGCCGCCGGCCTCTTCCCGCTGCCCGAGGGCCTGCCCAGCGAGCAGCTGGCGATGTTGACCGTCAACCCGCTGACCGCCCGCGCCCTCCTGCAGGAGGTCGACCTCGCGCCCGGCGAGTTCGTGATCAAGAACGCCGCCAACTCGGGCGTCGGCCGCAGCTTCTTCGCCTTCGCCCGCCGCGCCGGCCTGCGCGGGATCGCCGTCGTCCGCCGGCCTGGCCTCGAGGACATGCTCAAGAGTTGGGGCGCCGAGCACGTGCTCGTCGACGGCCCCGACCTCGCCGAGCGCGTGCGCGCGATCGTCGGCGACGGCCGCCTGCGCCTCGGCGTCGACGCGGTCGGCGGCGCCGCGACCGGCCGGATCGCCGCGAGCCTGTCGCCCGGCGGCGTCGTGATCAACTACGGCGTGCTGTCCGGCGAGGCGTGCCACGCCTCGCCCGTCGACCTCATCTTCCGCGGCGTCTCGCTGCGCGGCTACTGGCTGCTCCACTGGTTCCAGCGCACCCCGCAGGACCAGATCGCCGCCGCCTTCGCCGACGTGATCGCCATGCTCGGCGCCGGCGAGCTGACGACCCCGATCGACGCGACCTACCCGCTCTCGCGCGTCCGCGACGCGCTTCGCCACGCCGCCCGCGAGGGCCGCGGCGGCAAGGTCCTGCTCGTCGCCGAGCCCTGAGCCGCCGGCCCAGGAGCGCTGCATGACCCGCGCCCCCTCGCACCGCGCATCGATCCTCGCGGCCGTGCTCGCCGGCTGCACGAGCACGCCGTCCGCCGACCCGGCGCCGACGAAGGCCGCCGCGCCGTCCGAGGTCAGGGCCGCCGCGCCGCCGGCCGGCACGAACCCGCCGACGGCCGCCGCCGACCAGGCCGCGGAGCCCCGCACCGCGCCCGCCCCGGCCGACCCCGAGCTCCCGTGGAAGAACCTCCCCGCGGGCGTCGTCCCCGCGGCGATGGTCGGCGACGTCACGCTCGCCTCGACCGACCGGCCGATCCTCGCGCGCGCGGCCGCCTGCGATCGCCCGAAGCTCGGCGACGACTGCAACTACGGCGCCCCCGAGATCCTCGGCTTCGACGCCACCGGCGTCGCGCTCGTCTACCCGCCGGAGTCGGGCCACCCGGAGGTCTGGCCGCTGGTCGGCGAGCTCGTCGGCCTCGACGGCACCTCGCGCGAGCGCGGCACGATCACCAGGACCGGCGAGCTCGAGGGCCGCGAATACACCGCCGCGCGCCTCAAGGGCTGGAAGTGGTTCGCCAAGCTCGCCCGGGCCGGCTTCACCCCCGCAAGGCCGCTCGTCCGCGCCACCTCCGTCGTCCCTCACGGCGACACCGGCCACGCGCCGGTCGCCTTCCTGAACGAGCCCCTCGCCGGCTGGATGCTCCACGCCGCCGCCGAGGGCGACCAGCTCGTCGTCCAGCTCGTCAGCCCCGACAACCAGCGCGCGCACCGGCTCGGCACCCTCCCGATCGAGCCCGGCGAGCAGTGCATCGACGAGCAGGGCGGCGCCGCCGGGTGCGCCGCCCCGCGCAAGTACGCGCTCGCCAGCGTCGCCGCCGTCGCCCTCGACCCCGCGCAGCGGCACCTCGTCGTCCTCCTCAGCCTGTCCTATGGGACATCCGACGAGGTCCTGCGCACCGTCTGGCGGATCTACCCGCTCCCCGCCGACGTCCCCATCGGCTCCGCCGCACGCCCCTGACCGCTCACGCCGGCTCGCGCGGCGGCACCAGCGGCGCGATCAGCCGCTCGAGCCCGTTCGTCTTCAGCTCGAGCGCCAGCGCCAGCTGCCGCCCGAGCTTGCCCTCCGGGAAGCCCTCCCGCGCGAACCACACCAGGTACGGCTCCGGCAGGTGCATCAGGTACAGCCCCTTGTACCTGCCGAACGGCATGCGGGTCTGCGCCAGCTCCAGGAGCACCGTCGGGTCGAGATCGAGCGCCGCCACGCGTGCGAGTCTACACCCCTCGACGGCCGCGCCGCGCGCAACCGAACGCCGGCCCTCTGCTACCGTGCGCGCCATGGCGACCGCCCCGCTGCCCCCCGGACGCACCGGCCTGCCCCTCCTCGGCGAGACCCTCGCCTTCCTCTTCGATCGCCGGTTCTTCGCCGCGCGCAAGGCCGAATTCGGCCCGCTCTTTCGCAGCCGCCTGTTCGGCCGCGACGTCGTCATCTCCGCCTCGCCCGAGGCCAACCTGGCGATCTTCCGCGGCGAGCACCGCTACTTCGAGTCGACCTGGCCGAACAGCACCCAGGCCCTGCTCGGCGCCGACACCCTCGCCCTGCAGAAGGGCGACACCCACCGCCAGCGGCGGCGCCTGCTCGCCCACGCCTTCCGCCCGCGCGCGCTCGCCGGCTACGCCCCGCGGATGGACGCCACGATCGGCGAGTACATCGCGGCCTGGCAAAAAGGCCAGCCGATCGTCTGGGCCCGCGAGCTGCGGCACCTCAGCTTCGACATCGCCATGTCGCTGTTCACCGGCACCCGCGCCGGCGAGAACTCCCCGCTGCTCCACGACTTCGAGACCTACGCCGGCGGCCTCTTCACCTTCGCCTGGGCGATCCCCGGCACCCGCTTCCACGCCGCCCGCCGCGCCCGCGCGCGCCTCGTCGCCCACGTCGACGCCGTGATCGCCGCGCGCCGCGGCGCCGCCCGCGACGGCGCCGACACCGACGTCCTCGACCTCCTGCTCGCCGCGCGCGACGAGGACGGCACCGCCCTCGCGCACGGCGAGATCGCCGAGCAGATCCTCCTGCTCCTGTTCGCCGGTCACGAGACCCTCACCTCCGCGCTCACCTCGTTCTGCCTGCTGCTCTCGCAGCACCCCGCCGTCCTCGCCCGCGCGCGGGCCGAGGTCGACGCGCGCGTCCCGGCCGGCCCGCTCGGCGAGCTCGAGCTCGACCTCCCGTACACCGAGCGCGTCCTGTGCGAGGTCATGCGCCGGCTCCCGCCGGTCGGCGGCGGCTTCCGCAAGTGCATCGCCGACTGCGAGATCGCCGGCTACACGATCCCCGCCGGCACCTACGTGCTCTACGGAATCACCAACACCCACCTCGACGCGACGATCCACCCCGAGCCCGACGCCTTCGATCCCGACCGCTTCGCCGACCCCGGCGACGTCTGCCCGGCGCACAAGGTCCCGACGCAGGGGCACGACGGCCGCTTCATCCCGTTCGGCGGCGGCGCGCGGATCTGCCTCGGCATGGAGTTCGCGCGGCAAGAGCTGCGGCTGTTCGCCGCGCGCCTGCTCCGCGACTGCACCTGGCAGGTCGAGCCCGATCAGGACCTCCGCCTGCGCATGGTCCCGGTGCCCAAGCCCCGCAGCGGCCTGCGGGTCCGCGTCGCCCCGCGCGCCTGAGCGGCCGCCGCCTCGCGCTCACTCGACCGCGTCGTCCTCGCTCGACACCTTCTTGCGGACGATCCCCCGCTCCGCGTCGAGCCGGACCTGCCGGTCGGCCAGCGCCTTGATCGCCCCCTCCGCATCGCCGAACAGCAGCACCGCCTCGCACGCCGCGTCGCTCGTCACCTCGACCTTGCGCAGCGCCGCGACCACGCACTTGGCCAGCTTCGGCGGCACCTTGTCGGACACCTTCGCCGCGCGCATGCGGCCGTCCGCCGCCTCCCACGTCACGCCGACCGCCGCGCCCTCCTTCGCGCACGCGTCGAGCGCCGGCTTCGCGTCGGCGACCTCGCCGATCACCTCGCCGAGCGCCTGCGGCCCGAGCCGGCTCATCCGGCAGGACACCGCGCGGAGCTCGAGCCCGTCCTGCGACAGCTCCTTCGCCTTGTTCGTCAGCGCCAGCGCGACCGGCTCGAGGTTCGACGCCGTCAGCGCCTCCGCCAGGCGGCAGCCGTCCGGCTCGGCGAACTGACACGCCTTCTCGAAGTGGACCTTCGCCCGCTGCGTGTCGCGCGGCGTCCCGATCCCCTCGTGGAACGCGATCGCCGCCTTCATGCAGCCGTAGCCGCTGTGGCCGACGCAGCCGTTGACGTACGCCGTCAGCGCGCGGTTCTTGAACTCCGGCGGGTGCTTCGGGTCGGACATCAGGTCGCCCGCGTGGGTGCAGCCGATCGTCTCGCCGCCGCGGCAGCCCTTCTGGAACAGCTCGATCGCCTTGATGTCGTCGCGCTCGACCCCGCGCGCCGCGAGGACCTGCTCGCCTGCGCGCACGCACGCGACCGGCCGCTCGAGCTCGCAGGCCTTGCTCGTGAACTCGAGCTCGACCTCCGGCCCCCCGTGGCCCTCGCGCGCGAGATCGGCGCGGCGCTCGCAGCCCTCGCCGTACTTGCCCTTGCACGACGCCTCGTACGCCGCGACCGCCTGCTCGAGGTCGACCGGCCCGCCTTGCCCGTTCTTGTACAGCTCCGCCAGGCGGAAGCACTGGAACCCGTCCCCGCCCTTGCAGACGATCGACAGCGGCTCGCGGGCGGCCGCGAAATCACGGTAGTACATCGCCGCTTCGGCCTTTTCCACGCAGCGCGCGCCGCTGCACTTGTCGTCCTTGACCACCGGCGCCTCCGTCGCGTCCCCGCGACAACCGGCGACGAGCGCGAGCGCGAACCCGACAGTGACACGAAGAGGACGAGCCCACCGAAGCACGACACGCATCAAAAACGAGTCGCACCGCCGCGTCAACTAGAATCGCCGCGCAGCCTTTTCCTTGGCCTTGCCGCCTTGTCCTTGCCGCCTTGTCCTTGCCACCTTTTCCCCCTTCTGCATCGGCACCCGACGCGCGCACGGATCGCCTCCTCGCACATCCTCCTCGCACATCCACCGCGCCCTCGCTCTCGCTCGCTCGCCCTCTCGCTCTCGCTCGCTCGCCCTCTCTCTCTCTCGCTCGTTCGCTCGCTCACCCTCCCTCGCTCGCCCGTCCTCTCTCGCTCACCCGTCCTCTCTCGCTCGCCCGTCCTCTCTCGCTCTCCCGCACGTCCTCGCACCCGCGTCCTCGCCCTCGCTCGCCCGCACATCCGCGCGCCCGGCTCACGCGGGCCGCTCGGCCAGCCAGTCGGCGGCCTCGCGCTCGAACCAGGCCATCGGGCCGGCGGACGCGTAGGTCGGGTGGGCGAACGAGCGCTCGCCGTCGCGCCGCAGCCCGGCCTTGAGCAGCACCCGCTGCGAGGCGACGTGCGGCAGCTCGGTGATCGCCGCGATCCGCGGCAACCCGAGCTCCGCGAAGCCGTAGCGCAGCACCCGGACGCACATCTCGGTCGCGTAGCCGCGGCCCCAGTACTGCGGGAACAGCAGGTACCCGACCTGAATGTACGATTCGCCGCGGATGTGATTGAGCAGGTGCATCCCGACGCACGCCCCGGTCGCGCGCTCGATCGTCGCCCAGCTCCCCAGCCCCGGGTGCTGCTCGTAGTATTCGAGGGTCCGCTCGCGCAGCAGCTCCGCCGATTGCTCGCGCGTCCGCACCCCGCCGGTGTATCGCATCACCTCCGGGTCGCTGCTGAGCGCGTGGTACAGCTCGAGGTCGTCGGCCGTCCACCGCCGCAGCGCCAGCCGTTCCGTCGTCAGCGAGCTCTCGGGGTCCCTCACGCGGCCACGTTACGCGATCTCGCGCGCCGCAAAAACCCGCCTTACGGCCGCAGGATCGCCGCCAGCGCGACGTGCAGGTCGCGCGCCGTCGTCAGCTCGGCGAGCTCGACCCCGAGGGCGACCATCTCGGCGGCGACCTGCGGCTGCAGCCCGCAGACCACGCAGCGGGCCCCCAGCAGGCGGATCGCCCGCGCCAGGCGGATCAGGTGCATCAGCGTGCGCGCGTCGATCGTCGCCGCCCCCGTGATGTCGAGGACCACGTGGCGGACCCCGCCGCGCGCCACCTCGGCGAGCGTCTTCTCCGTGATCACTTCGGCCCGCGCCTCGTCGACCGCGCCGACGATCGGCAGCGCCACCACGCCCTGCCACACCCGCAGGATCGGCGTCGACAGCTGCGCGACCGCCTCCTGCAGCCTGCCGATCAGCTCGTGGTTGCGCCGCTCGCTGTCGACCAGCCGCGCGTGGCTCGCCTCGAGCTCGCGGGCGCGGTCCTCCTCGGCCTGCTTCGCCGCCGCGAGCGACGCGGCCAGCCGGTCGAGCTCCTCGTTCTTCTGGCGGATGACCTCCATCGCCAGCGCGTGCTGCTGATAGCTGGCCATCGCGCGCGCGGCCTTGCGGTTGGCCGCCTCGACCTCCTGCCGCAGCGCCTCGACCCTCGCGCGCAGCGCCTCGTTCTCGTCCCGCAGCGCCTCGCTCATACCGAGTCCCCGAACGCGAGCACCGTCAGCGTCGTGTTGATCGCGAACCCGCAGAAGATCTCGAACGCGACGTTCATGCCCGCCGGCGTCGGCGCCGCGGCGAGCACCCGCGACAGCCCCTCGATCGCCCCGAGCCCGTGCGCGACCCATGCGCGGCCGCTGCAGTGGAACAGCAGCGTCGCCGTCGGCGCCGGCACCCGCCGCGGCAGCTCCTCCGCGAAGAACCGGCGCGTCGCCTCGATCGGGTCGACGCTGCGCATCAGCTCGAGCTCCGAGCCCTCCTCGAGCAGGTTGGCGAACAGGATCGATCCGTCGGGCAGCGGCTTCCACGGCGAGCGGAGGAACACCTCGCGGCCGACGCGGATCCCCGTCGGGCGGCTCGAGAAGCCGCGCGGCTGGCCGAACTCGAGCTCGTCGACCCCGACGCCGAGCAGCTCGGCGTAGCGCGCCGCCGCCGGCCTCCCGTCGATCTCGAGCGCCCGCGTGCACGAGTCGTCGACCTTCGTCACCCGTAGCGTCTCGCCGGTCGGCTCGTACCAGTGCGAGCGCAGCGCGGCCCACCGCGCCTCGGTGCGGAACACCGCGACCAGCGCCGCGTCGGTCGCGACCTCGCCGTCGACCAGCACGTGCGCCCGCTGGTCCGGCTCTTCCATGTTCGACGTCGTCGCGCCGCCGCCGACGAGCACGAGCCCGGGGTTTTGCCCGAGCATCCCGATCAGCAGCTCCTCCTTCTTGAAGCGGAGCCCGTCGTCGATCACCAGGCCGAAGCACGTGCGCGTATCGAGCCCCTCCGGCGTGACCCCGAGCTCCGCGGCCGCCTGCGCGATCGCGGCGGCCCCCGCGTCGACCGGCGCGGCCGACAGCTGCTCGCCGAGCCCGAGCCCGACCTCGAAGTCGCCCGACAGCCCCGCGAGCACGACGCTCCCGGCGTGCAGCCCGTCGCCGTCGATCTCGCCGGCCGTCGTCGCGCCGATGAGCCGCGTGCCCGCCGGCAGCCGCTCGCGGATCGCCGCGCCGAGCGCCCGCAGATCGCGATCGCTCGAGGCGAACAGGATCGCCAGCCGCGGCGCCGCCCCGAGCCCCCGCACCAGCGCCTCGGCGGCCTCCTGCGGCTCTTTGGCCTGCGACCGCGCGGTCGTCATCCGGATCGATGCCATGACCTCTCCCTCTCGCCGGCGCAGGCCGGCCGGTCGATCGTAACCGAATCCCGAACGCGCAACCACCGCGCGTCACCGCGGCCGCTCCAGTGCACCCGAGGAAGCACGACGCATGCCGCTCCGGACCTCCAACGATCCCCGCCCGGTGCGCGAGACATTCAGGGACAACCTGTCCTCGAGCTCCTCCGAGCCGACCCACGCGCCTGCGGTCGCCCCCGCAGCACCGCGCGCTCTCGAGCGGCTCGTCGCCTCCGGCCTCTCCCCGGCGCCCGGCACGCGGCCCGGACCCCCCTGTGCATGCCGCCCACCGACGTGCCCGCGCCGCCGACAGGCACCCACCTCCGCGCTCCGGCCATTCGTCGAACCGCCGAATCATCGCACCGGCGCTCCGGCGATCGACGCATCGCGCCGACATTCGTCGCCGCCTCGACTCTCGACATTGGCCCCTGCCCGCGGCCGGTCAGCCTGCGACTTCGGATCGACCCGCGCCGTGTTCGCCAGCCAGCCCGACGGCGTGCGGACATGGACGGCCCGCGGATCGCACCCGGACACGCCGACCTGCCAGGCCCGGTCGTCGAAGATCCCGGCCCGCCGACGGTGAGCACGCTCGCCGCACCTCGACCCTCGATGCGCGCGCATCGACCCTCGATGCGCGCGCATCGGCCCGTGCGCTGCGCACACCGCCGGCCGCCGCGCGCGAACCCGCGCACATCCCCGCAACCACTCCGCTTTCTCCGCCCCTCTCGCCCCGGTCCGCCGGCTGCATCGGACCGCCGCGCATGACCTCCCTGTCGAGCACGGGCGCCGCGCCGGACCTGGATCTTCGCAACCTCTCCGCGCTGCTCGCCGCCGCGCGCGACGAGGCCCGGCTCAGCCACCTCGTCGTCGCCCGCGACCTGCCGGCCGCCGTCTATCCCGCGCTGCTGTTCGCCGTCGCCGCGCGGATCACCGTCGCCGGCCCGCTGCTGGACAGCGGCCTCGCCCTGCTCGCCTGCGGCGCCTACTTCTGGCTGTTCCTCTACTCGTTCTGCCTCGACAACCAGATCACCGGCGTCGACGAGGATCGCCTCAACAAGCCCGATCGCGCGATCCCGTCGGGCCGCCTCACGCTCGCCGGGGCGCGCGGTCGCCAGCGGATCGTCGCCCCGCTGTTCTTCGCCTGCGGCCTGGCGCTCGGCGTCCCGCTGCAGGCCGCCGCCTGGCTCGGGCTGACCGCCCTCAACCACCACGCCGGCTGGGATCGCCACTGGCTGACCAAGAACCTCGGCGTCGTCGGCCTCGGCGCGATCGCCCAGCTGTCCGCCGCGTGGACGATCGCCGCCCCCGGGGCCCCCGTCCCGTGGACCTCGATCCTCGCGCTGTCGGGCACCCTCGGCCTCGCCATGTGCATTCAGGACTTCCGCGACGTCCCCGGCGATCGCCTGCTCCGCCGGCGGACCCTGCCGATCGCCCTCGGCGAGGTCCCCGCGCGCGCCGTCTGCGTGCTGCTCCTGCTCGCCCTCCCGCTCGTCCTCCACCTCGTCCTCGTCGCGCCGCACGGCGTCACCGGGCTCGAGGCCGTGTTCGACGGCGCCGTCGCCGCGGCGAGCCTGGTGATCGCCGCGCGCCTGTGGACGCTGCGGACCCCGGACGAGGACGACCGCACCTACCGTCTGCTTCCGAAGCTCTACTGCCTGGAGATCGCGTTCACGGCGCTCTTCGCGGCCTAGCGCACGCCCCCCGCGGCGGCGACGCCGAGCCCCGCGAGCGCGCCCGTCCGCCGCGACCGCCGCGCGCTCCTGCTCGGCCCCGCGTGTCCGGTCGACAGCGACCTCACACCGCCGGCCCGCGGGTCCACTCGCGCTGCGCAGCGCCGCCGCAGTATCTAGGAAGAACGAATGAACCTCGACGGCCTTGCGACCCTTCGTGCCGAGTTCACCGCCAGAGGCTGGCACCGGAGGGCGACCGGCGCGGTCGTCGGTGAGCTCCTGTTCCACATCACGCTCGCGGTCGCCGGCTACGTCACCTTCCTGCTCGCCGACGACTTCGTGGTGCGCTGGCTCGGCATGCTCGTCTCGACCTACGGCACGCTCGGGGTCGCCACCAACACCCACACCTCGACGCACAACGGCACGAGCGACAAGCGGTGGGTCAACGACCTGCTCTCGTACATCGGGTACCCGCTGTTCGTGAGCCTCTCGGTCACCTACTGGCGGCACTCGCACATCTCGATCCACCACACCTCGCCGAACGTGATGGGCGTCGACTGCGACGCCGACTTCACCCCGTACTTCGTCACCACCGACCGCGAGCTCGCCGAGAGCACCGGCTGGCGGCGCCGCTTCTTCGAGCGCTACCAGGCGTGGGTCTTCCCGGTGCTGATGTGGCTCCACCCGTGGCTGCGCCAGCGCGCCAGCTGGGCCCACATCTTCTCGCGCCTGGGGGACCCCGAGCAGCGCCGGCCCGCCCACTGGATCGACCTCGGCTTCATGCTGCTCTACTGGGTCGTCTGGTTCGGCATCCCGTGCCTGTTCCTGTCGCCGTGGGAGGCCTTCCTCGCCAGCCAGATCCGGATCGGCATGATCAGCTACCCGCTGTTCGCGATCCTCGCCCCCGCCCACTACCCGCACGAGGCCGGGTGCGTCCGCGTCGGCGACTGGCCGAAGGACTTCCTCGCGCTGCAGACCTCGACCACGATCAACTTCCGCACCGGCCCGATCGGCGGCTTCATCTGCTCGGGGCTGCAGTACCAGATCGAGCACCACCTCTTCCCCGGCTACTCGCACGTCCACTACAAGAAGATGAGCCCGTTCGTCCGCGAGTTCTGCGAGAAGAACGGCTACCCGTACCGCACGATGGGCTGGGGCGAGGCGCTCTACAAGACCTTCCTGATCTTCGTCCGCCCGAAGCACGAGGAGCCCGACCTCGCGACCCTGCGCGAGCGCCACGCCAAGCCCACCGCTCAGCCGAGCTCGAGCTCGCCCTGACATCACCGCACGAGCACGGCCGCCGCGCGGTCGCCCGCGACCCGCGCCGGGGCCGACCGCGGCGTCGCCAGCCGGACCGCCCGCGCGAGTCGCTCGCGCGGCGCCCGGCCGCGGCGCTCGACGTCACCGCCGCGCGCCGAGCCACCGCGCGAACCCGGCGAGCCCCGGGATCTGGTAGCTCCAGAACGCCTCGATCGCCTCGCGCAGCGCCCGCTCGTCGGCGTGCTCCGCGAGGATCGCCGCCAGCGTGCGCCGCGTGCCCTCGAAGATCCGCGCGAGCACGAACCGCGACGGCCCGCTGACCCGCACCCCGGCCTGCGCCGCGCGCAGCTGGCCGAGCGTCGCCTCGACCAGCAGCTCGACGAACCGCTCGCCGTAATGCGCGTAGTCGGTGCCGGCCGCGCGATCGAGCAGGATCACCACCGCGAGCCGGTGCTCGAGCCAGAACCGCAGCAGCTCCTCGCCGTCGTCGCGGGCCGCGTCCCCGAGCACCGCGCGCCCGAGCGCGTGGACCCGGCGCTCGAGCAGCGCCTCGAACCGCGCCGCGAGCTCGGGCGTCACGACCGCCGCGAACAGCTCGCCCTTGCCGGGATAATAGCGGTACAGGCTCGCCGTCCCGAGCCCGGCCCGCTCGGCGATCATCGTCATCGTCGCCCCGGTGAACCCGTGCGCCGCGAACACCTCGAGCGCGGCGGCGAGGATCCGCTGGCGGAGCTCGTCTTTGAGGACCTGCGGCATCAGGCGGCCAGCAGCCGCGGGTACGACCACGGCGCCCACCGATGATGCCACGGACGCGCCGCCTCGAGCTCGTACGCCAGCTCGAGCAGCCGCGCGTCGGCCCCCGGCGCGGCGGCGAAGTGCGCCCCGATCGGCGCCCCCTCGCCCGGGAAGTGCAGCGGCACCGACATCGCCGGGCAGCCCGCGAGGTTGTGGATCGGCGTGTACCCGACCGCGCGCGCCGTCCGTCGGAGCAATTCCTCGTCGGCCAGCACCGGCGACAGGTGCCCGAGCCGCCACGCCGTCGTCGCCAGCACCGGCGTCAGCACCACGTCGTACGTATCCGTCACCGGGCGGTAGGATCGCACCGCCGCTGCGAACGCGGCGCGCGCCCCGACGAGCGCCGCCGGTCCGCGGCGGCGGAACCGCTCGACCAGCGCCCACGTGAACGGCTCGACCTCACCGGCCCGGACCGCCCGCCCGCGGGCCTGCCCGACCGCCTCGACGATCCCGGCGACCGCCGCCCCGGCGACCAGGAAGAACGCGTCCCCGAGCGCATCGCCGTCGACCGCGGGTGGCGCGATCGGCTCGACCGTGTGGCCGAGCTCGCCGCACAGCGCGACCGCCTCGTCGTGGGCCCGCCGCACCGCGGGCTCGGGCTCCTCGCCGAACACCGTGCGCGTCCAGGCGGCGATCCGCAGGCGCCGCGCGCCCGGCCCCTGCACGTACCCGACGGGCGGCAGCTCGCCGCCGGTCGCCTCGGTGCACGCCAGCAGCAACGCGCTGTCGCGGACCGAGCGGCTGACGCAATGCTCGCTGGTGATCGCCTCGAAGTCCGAGCCGCCGGGCGACGCCGGCACGCAGCGGCCCCGGCTCGGCTTGAACCCGAACAGCCCGCACACCGACGCCGGGATCCGGATCGACCCGCCGCCGTCGTTGGCGTGCGCGAGCGGCACGAGCCCCGCGGCGACCGCGGCCGCGGCCCCGCCCGACGACCCCGCGGCCGACAGCGACAGGTCCCACGGGTTGTGCGTCACCCCGTGCAGCAGCGTCTCGGTGCTGCCGAGCAGCCCGAACTCCGACGTCGCGGTCTTGCCGATCGTCACCAGCCCGGCCGCGTCGAGCCGCTCGCTGTACGGCGTGCCCGACCCGGCGACGTTGCCCGCGAGCAGCCGCGAGCCGACCGACCACGGCAGGCCCGGGTACGCCGTGACGTCCTTGACGAGGAACGGCACCCCCGCGAACGGCCCCGGCGCGGGCCGCCGCGCTCGCGCGCGCTCGAGGTCGAGCGACGTGATCGTCCGCAGCAGCGGATCGAGCGCCGCGATCCGCTCGGCGCACGCCTCGAGCAGCTCCGCCGCGGACACCTCGCCGCGCGCGACCAGCTGCGCCTGGGCCACGCCGTCGAGGCGGGCGAATTCTCGGGAGTGGGACATCGAAGAACCTCCGGCTTGAAACGCGAACAATATGTTCGCGTTTCAAGCCGGCGTCAAGCCCTCGCCGGAAGCTCCCCGCCGCGCGCCCGCGCGCGCTACTGCCAGTCGAACCCGGGCGGCGTGCCCTTGAGCCGCTTGCGCCGCGGGTTGAACTTGCGCCGCCGGCCCGACGAGTCGGTGCGGTTCGGGTTCAGGTAGTTGATCCCCCAGATCCAGTCGGAGTTGCCGACGTGGACGTACGTGCGGAAGAACTCCGCGCGCTCGCGCAGCCACGGGCTGTTCGGCGCCGTCATCACCGGCTGCGCTCCCGCGTACTCGTCGGCCTTGCGGCGCAGCGCCTCGACGTCGACGTTCGCCGGGACCACCCGGCCGAGCGGGAGCAGCCCGACGCCCGCGCGGGCGCTCGCGGTGTAGATGTCCTTGAGGCAGATGAAGGTCAGGTGATTGAGCCGCCCGTCGCTGTCGCGCGGCGGGTGGCCGCCGCCGACGTCGGTGTGCTCGCCGGCGTACTCCCTGTCGATCCCCGGCACGATCGTCAGCGGGAAGTTGTGGCGCAGCTCGTGGCGCGCCGTCTGGTGGACGATCGCCTGCGCGTCGGTCGAATCGATGTACAGGTTCTGCCCGGGGTCCGACTCGTTGCCCGGCATGCCGAACGAGCCGACCGTGTCCCAGATCCCGACGAAGCGGACCGAGACCGTCGGCACCTCGCGCCGCAGCGCCATGTTGACCAGGTTGACGAACGTCCGCGACAGCGACGCCCCGCGGCTCCACCCGTAGACATCGACCGTCTTGGTCGCCTGCTGCGGGAACTGCGAGCAGCGGTCCTTGAGCCAGAAGTACGCGCGGTTGAGCCGGTCCTTGCCGCCCGCCCCGCCGATCAGCCCCGCGACGTTGTGCCCGAGATCGGCGACCGCCCGGCCGCCGTGCCGGCCCACCGCGACCGGGCCGGACAGCGGGTTGTACCAGCGCGTATCGTCGGCGATCTGCCGCCCCGCCTGCTGCACGCGCGGGCCCATCGGCATCGAGCCGACGCCGTTGATGTAGATCTTGACCTGCTGCCCGTCGCCGACCGCGCCCTCGCGGTACACGATCCACATCCGCACGACGTTGCTCTCGGTCCCGTTGCCGAGATCGACGTCCTTGTTCTTGCTCGTGCCGTCGAAGAACACCCCCGCCCGCAGCTTGCGCCCCGGGTCCTGGCACGCGCACGTCGCCGACGGCCGCGCCGACGAGAACGCCTGCGACTCCTCCCGCGCCCCGGCTGCGACCGCCCGCGACATCCGCCCCTCCTCCGCCGCTCGCGCCCCGCGAGCCGTTCCAACCTACCAGCGCCGCCGCGGCCCGCAAAGCCCCGCCGGACTCGCCGCATTCGCGAGCCCGGACGCCGCGTGTGTCGCCACGGTCACGCGCCGATCACAGCGACGTCAAGTCGTCGTCACGGCGCGCAGCCCCGCGCTCCCCCCCAGCCCCGCGTGCTCAACCCCCACGCGCTGCATGCATCCGCAAGAACCCGTCGACGATCTCGACCACCTCGGCCGGCTCGACCGAGTCCAGCAGCATCGCCCGGTAGAACAGCGGCCCCTCGAGCGCCGCCCGGGCCCGGTCGACGTCGAGGTCGGCCGGCAGGTCTCCGCGGGCGATCGCCGCGCCGAGCATCTCCTTCAGCGGCCGGCAGCCCTCCTCTGTCAGGCTGTCGCGCAGCGCGCGGAACGTCGAATCGAGCGTCGACCGCTCGATCAGCACCGCCAGCACGAAGCACAGCGGCCCCTCGACCAGCGCCCGACGCAGCAGCTCGAGGTGCTCCAGCAGATCGCGGCGCAGCTCCCCGGTCGGCCGCGCGTGCGGCAGATCGGCCGTCGACAGCGTATCGCGCAGCAGCGCGTCGCGGGTCGGCCAGTGGCGATAGATCGTCTTGCGCCCGAGCCCCGCCGCCGCCGCGACCCGCAGGTGCGTCACCGCGTCGATGCCCTCGCGCAGCATCAGCCCCCGCGCCGCCGCGAGCGCCGCCGCCCGCGAGCGCTTCACCCGCGGATCATCCGGATCCAACTCTGACACATCTTGACTCCTTTCCGATCTGTGACACACACTGTAGCGCATGAGCGAACGCGATCGCTTCCTTGTCCTCGGCGCCACTGGTCGGATCGGGCGCCACGTCCTCGACGGCCTCCGCGCGACCGGCGCAGAGGTCCTCGGTACCTGCGCCCACGCCGAGCGCGGCGACCTCGCCCGCCTCGACTGGACGCGCGGCACCTGGCCCGACGGCCTCTTGCGCGATGTGCGCGGCCTCTTCCTCATGGTCCCCGAGCAGCTCCCGGATCCGAGCGCCGCCGTCGCCCGCTTCGTCGCCGAGGCCGCCGAGGCCGGCGTCCGGCGGCTCGTCCTCCTCTCGGCCCTCGGCGTCGAGGTCGCCGGCGAGGAGACCGGCATGGCCACGATCGAGCGCGCCGTGCGGGCCAGCGGCGTCCCGTGGACGATCCTGCGCCCGAACACCCTCATGCACCTCTTCACCGACGGTTTGTGGGGCCAGCAGCTCCGGCGGTCGGGTGCCTTCGCCGCTCCCGTCGGCGACGCCCGGGTCAGCTTCGTCGCCCCCGAGGACGTCGCCGCCGCGGCCGTCGCCGCCCTCACGCGCCCCGACCTCGCCGGCCACGAGCCCGTGCTGACCGGCGGCGAGGCGCTGAGCCTGCACGACGCCGCCGCTGCGCTGACCCGGGCCCTCGGCCGCCCGATCGTCTACCGCCCGATCGACCCGGCGACCCACGCCGATCTGCTGCGCCAGGCCGGCCTGCCGCCGCCCCTCGTGCGCCTGCTCGGCAAATTCATGGCCGCGCTCGCCTCGGGCGCCCACGCCGTCGTCACCGACGACGTCGAGCGGCTGACCGGCCACCGCCCGCGCACCCTCGCGGCCTTCGCCGCGGCGACCCCCTGACGCGGACACCGCGGCCGATCACGCGGGCGGTCGGCTCGCCGGAGGCAGATCACGGGTGATCGGGTGTATGAACTGCCCGAGGTCCGCATGAGCACCACCGAGATCACCGCCGACAACTTCCAGAGCCTCCTCGAGGGCAACGACATCCTCATGCTCGACTGCTGGGCCGAGTGGTGCGGCCCCTGCCGCGCCTTCGCCCCGGTCTACGAGGCGGCCTCGGAGCGCCACACCGGCGTCGTCTTCGGCAAGCTCGACACCGAGGCCCAGCCCGAGCTCGCGGCCGCCTTCGGCATCCAGTCGATCCCGACGGTCATGATCTTCCGCCAGGGCATCCTCCTGTTCCGTCAGGCCGGCATGCTCCCGGCGCGCGCGCTCGACGAGATCGTCGGCAAGGTCCAGGGCCTCGACATGGACGACATCCGCAAGCAGATCGAGGAGCACGAGCGGGCCCACGCCGAGGGCCGCTGCGACCACGACCACGACCACTGACGGCCGCTCAGTCCGAGATCCACACCACCCGGCGGACGAACTTCGCCGCCTCGGCCTCGTGCAGCAGGAAGTGCGCGAGGCTCTCGCGCCCGAGGTTCTTGTCCTCCGGGAACGGGCCGTCGGCCGACACGCGGTAGTCCTGCCGCATCGGCCCGGTCAGGTACGGCGGCCGCACGATCGTCCAGTCGAGCGCGGTCGCCCGCAGCTCCGTCTCCATGATCCGCATATCGGCGTAGATCGGCTCGAGGAAGAACGGCTTGAGGATCTTCTTGTAGAACCACCCGTCGCTCGGCTGCGGCTCGACCCCGCCCGACGACACGACGAGCAGCCGCCGCACGCCGGCCTGGTGCATCGCCTGCATGACGTTGCGCGTGCCGACCGAGTACACGTCGGTCCCCTTGCGCGCCTCGAGCAGCCCGGTGACGCCGACGCACGACACGACCGCGTCGCACCCCGTCAATGGAGCGACCAGCGATTCGGCCGAGCGGACATCGCCCTTCGCCACGGTCAGCCGCGCGTGGCTGCGATTCAGCTTCGCGGGGGTACGCGCGACGGCGACGACCTCGTGCTCGCGCGCGAGAGCCTGGTCGAGCAGCGACAGCCCGGTCCCGCCGGTCGCGCCAAGAATTCCGATCTTCATGGCCCCGGGGATATCACCGATCGCCGGCTTCGCAACCGCCGCCGGCCCCCGCGCGCGTCGGCGGCCGGTACACGCTCGCCGCGATGCACCACAGCGCCGGCGCGTAGAACGTCCATGTCAGGCTCGACGGGATGATCTGCGCCCGCCCGTGCGGATCGAGGATCAGGTTGAGCCCGACCGTCATGTCGCACAGCGCGAACAGCCACAGCCCGAGCCACATCCGCCGGCGGTTGACGGCCGGGCGTGCGCCGATGAACCACCCGAGCCCGCCCGCGGCGACCGACAGCCACAGGATCGCGACGTACACCGGGATCGCGGCCCGCAGCGCCGGATCGCCGATGTGCGGGACGAGCAGCGCGAGGTACACCAGCAGGATCACCAGCGGCGGCAGGAGCGACGCCGCCAGGGCCGTGGAGCCGAGCCGCGCGCGCCCGAGGCCCGCCAGGTTGCGCGCGACGAGCAGCACCTGGAACGCGAAGAACAGCGCGATGCCGATCGGCGCCGCGCCGGCGATGAACGCGACGTCGCCGGCGAACACCAGCGCGAACATCCGGCGGAACCGGCGGGCGTCGGCCCGATCGAGCGCGTCCGACCCGGCCGTCCACGCGAGGGCGCAGGCGACGAAGCTCGACGCCAGCTTGGCGAGGTTCGACAGCGGGTGCAGCGCGAAGTCGGGGCCGTCGCCGACCAGGCGCCCCCAGTCGAGCGGGAACCACACCAGCGCGAGCGCATAGAGGACGAGCTGGGCGAGTCGAGGTCGGTGCATCGGCACGTCGCTCCGTCGTCGTCACTCTACCAGCTCGCCCGGCGGCGCGGCACCGAACGCCGGGTCCGGCGACGGTTCGCCCGATTCCGCGCGCGACATCGCGCGTCGGATCGATGCGATGAATCGCCGCCGCCGGAGCGCCGTGCGGTAGGCTCGCCGTCCAGGACTCCCGTATGACCCGATCGTTCCGATGCCTCCTCGTCGCCACGGCGCTCGCGGCCGGCTGCGGCCAGCCCGCGGCCGACCCTGCAAAGAAGACCGAGCCCACCAAGCAGGCCGAGCCCGCCAAGCAGGCCGAGCCCGCAAAGACCGAACCCGCCAAGACCGAGCCCGCCAAGACCGAGCCCGCCGCCCCGCCGACGCCGACGCCGCCCGCCGTCTCGACCGGCGCCTGCGACGAGAAGCAGGCCAAGCTCTCGGCCGAGGCCGACGCCCGCGCCCAGCCTTACGGCATCGTCCAGCACCTCGAGAAGAACTTCCCGGACATGAAGGTCTCCTGGCTGATGAAGGAGACCCCGTACCAGAACTTCGTCGTCAAGACCGCCGCCAAGAACTTCGGGCGCTGCGACGATTCGGGCTGCTACCTGTTCGCCGCGCCGACCGCGGTGATCGAGGACGCCGTGAAGAAGTCGATGACCGGCGACAAGCACGACGCCGCGGTGCTCGGCAAGGCGCTCGGCCTGCCGGCCAAGAACTTCGAGGGCCCGCTGCGCATGATGACGCTCGACCTGCGGGCCACGAACAGCTGCGTCCGCCTGCCGGTCGACAGCGACCCCGGCGTCTGGAAGTGCCAGAGCGCCGAGGACAAGGACTGCTTCAAGTTCGGCGGCTATACTTCCGGCGGCGTGCCCGAGGTGATGGTCCTCAACGCGCCGGTCGACAAGGCCGAGGTCAAGGAGATCCCGTGAGCGCCGAGCAAGTCCTCTACCAGAGCCCGCTGATGTACCGCGTGCTGCGCGAGGCGAGCGGCGCGCTCGTGCTCGAGGCCGTCGTCGGCGGCATCGCCATGTACAGCGTGCGCGTCCGCCTCGACGAGCGCGAGGCCGCCGCCTACGCCAGCGAGGGCGCCGCCTTCTCCGATCGCCTGGCGAAGGCGATCATGGCCGACCCCTCGTTCGGCGGCCGCGCCTACGAGGTGTGAGCCCCGGCGGCGACGGCGGCCTCGCCGTCGCCGCGAGGGTGTGTTTCTCCGCGGGACCCCCTCTCAGTACGGCCGCTCGCCGAGGAAGTTGCCCGGCGGGTCGTAGTTGCAGACCCACACCTCGGTCTCGCCGCAGGCCGCCATCGCGCAGCCGAGGCGCTGGCTCTTGCGCCACACCACCTGCGTGTAGTGCCCGCACACGCCCTTGCAGGTGTTGCTCCTGGGGTCGTAGTCGCGGACCTCCGCCGCCCACGTCTCGACCACCTCGGCCGCCGTCGGCGAGTGGCCGGTCGAGCCGTAGAGGTTCTCGCCGTGGCGCTGCGCGTCGGGCCCCTTGCGCGGGCGGTGCTGCAGGTCGCAGCCGCGGCGCTGCAGCTTCTCGGCCCACTGCCGGGCGTACTCGGCGAGCGCCGGCGACCACGTCAGCGGCGCGATCCCCAGCCCCGCGCGCACCCGGTTGTGCGCCGCCGTGATGCCGACCAGGCGACCGGACTCCGGGTCGCGCTCGGCCGGCGCCGCGGCGGGCTCCGCCGCCGGTCGACGCGGCGGCTCGCTCCCCGGCTCCGCCGCCGTGCGAGCCGCGGGCGCGCGCCCGGCGGGCTCGGCCGGAGCTGTCTCCTCGGACAGGTTGCTCTTGCGGCACCCGCCGGCCAGCGCGACGACGGTGACGGCGAGGGGAAGGACGCGGATCGGGCGAGGCATCATCGGTCGCCCGATCGTGGCCGTTCCGCCGGCCGACGCCAGCGCCCCGTCGCGAGCGCGCGCGCCCACGCGAACGCCCCCGCGCGCCCCCGCGCCCGGCAGCCCGCTCGCGCCCGCCCTGCCCGCGCCATCGAGGGTCGCACCCGGCGAGACCGGCGCTTGACAGGCCTGGTCGGCCAAGATACCTTGCATTGCAAGATGTCTTCTCGCGCCAGACCATCGGCTGCTCCGGAGCCGTCCGAGGGGCAGCGCGCGCAGCTGCTCAAGGGTCTGGCCGAGCTCGGCTTGTTGAGCCTGTTGCGGGACGGCCCGCAGTACGGCCTGCAGATCCTCGATCGGCTGCGCACCGAGGCGGGGCTGGCCCTCGCCGAGGGCACCATCTATCCGCTGCTGCACCGGCTCGAGCGGACCGGGCTGGTGCGCTCCGAGTGGCGGCTCGACGGCGAGGGCGCGCGTCCGCGCAAGTACTACGATTTGACGGACAGGGGCGCGGCCGAGCTGGCGTCGCAGCTCGCCGAGTGGCGCAGGCTCAGCCGGCACCTCAACACCTTCCTCGAGCGGAGCGAGTCATGACGGATCCCTCTCCTCCCCTGCCCTCCCGGTCCCCGCTGCACGACTGGCTGCGTCGCCTCCGCTGGAGCCTCGCCGCGCTGCCCGAGCGCGACCGCGACGACATCGTCGCCGAGACCCGCGCGCACCTCGAGGAGCGCGTCGCCGGCGGAGACCCGCCGGAGCGCGTGCTCGCGGCGTTCGGCCCCCCCGAGGCCTACGCGCGGCAATTCGTCGACCAGATGGAGCTCGCCGGGGCGCTCGGCGACCCGCGCTCGCGCACGCTGCTCGCCGTCGTCGCCCGCCGCGTGCACCGCAGCCTCCTGGCCGTGGTCGCCCTCGTGGTCGTGACGATCCTCGGCGCCGCGGCCTTCCTCCTCGTCTCCGTCGCCGTGATGAAGCTGATCGACCCGACGCACGCCGGCCTGTGGCGCTCGGGGTCCGGCATGTTCCTCGGGCTCGTCGACGACCCGTCGCGCGGCGAGGAGCTGCTCGGCTGGTCGATCTTCCCGCTCGCCGCGCTCGGCCTGCTGCTGATCTGGGGCGTCGGCCGCCTGGTCCTGCTGGCCGCGCTCCGCACCCTCGCGCGCGAGCGCTGACGGCTCGCCGCGGCGCTCCTCTCCCTCGCGCGGCCGGGCGGCCGCGCGCCTCGAATCGCCTGTTCCGCTTCTCCTCGACGGAGGTCGTGATGAATCGTCGTATGGTGGTGTTGTATTGCGTATGCACCCTGCTCGCGTCGTGGGCCATCCAGCTCGCGGGTCTGCGCGCGGTCGCCGACCCTTCGAGCCCGAACGCCGTGCCGTGGCACATCGCGGCGATGGCGGTGCCCGGCCTCGTCGCGCTCGCCTTCCTCGCGCTGCACCCCCCGGCGCGCCGCTCCATGAAATGGGGGCCGGGCAACCCGTGGATGCTGTCCCTCGCGGTGTTGATCCCGACGCTCGGCGCGTTCGCCTGCGTCACCCTCGTGCTCCTGCTCGGGTGGGGCACCTCCGGATGGTTCAGCTTCTCGCTCGAAGGCGTGAGCATCGCCGGCGGCCCGTGGCTCCTCGGCCTCGGCGCCCAGTCGTGGCCGACCTTCCTCGCCAACGTCGCGCTCACCGGCGCCGCCTTCGCCGGGCTGAGCAGCGTGGTCGCGCTCGGCGAGGAGCTCGGCTGGCGCGGCTTCCTGCAGGGCCACCTGATCGCGCAGATGGGCCTCGCGCGCGGCCTGACGACGCTCGGCCTCATGTGGTCCTTCTATCACTTGCCCGTGCTGCTCGGCGGCTACAACTACCCGGAGCACCCGGTGCTCGGCGCCCTCGTGCTGTTCCCGGTCGCCCTGATCGCCGACTCGTTCTTCCTCGCGTGGCTGACCTTGCGCGCGCGCAGCTTCTGGCCGGCCGCCCTCGCGCACGGCGCCGTCAATTCGATCGCCGAGGGCGTCGTCGCCGATCTGCGCCTCGTCGTGCCGCAGCTGTACCTCGATCTCCTGCGCCTCGGCGTCGCCGTCGCCGTCGGCCTGCTGTGCTGGGCCGCCCTCGCGCGCCGTTCGCCCGTCGCCGGCGCGCCCGGGCTCGCCGGCGCCGCGCCCGACCGCCGCCCGGCCCGACTCCCCGGGGTCGACCCGATCGAGCACCGCGACGCCACGGCCGCGCTCCCCTGATTCGCGCGACCGATCGCCGTCGGGCGCGACCGCGGGACCATCGCGCTCCCGAGCCGACCGCCGCTCGAGCTCGACGGCGCCCCGGGGGTCCGCGAGCATCAGGACGTCCGCCCGTGAACCATTCGCCGCGCCGACACGGCGATCGCGTCCGTGCGGTCGTCGAGCCCGGCCATGCGGCCATTCGGGGTCATGAGGCCCCTGGGCCGCGCGGACCGCTCGTCCTATCGTTGCGACGTATGCACCGCCTCGGCCGCGCCTGCGCCCTCGTGTGTCTCGCCTCGACCGTGACCGCCTGCGCTCCACCGACCGACGAACGGCCGCAGCGCGCGCCCGTGCGAGCGCCCGCGGCCATCGACGCGGCGGAGGTCGCCGCCGATCGACTCCGCGATCGACTGCTCGCATTCGACGCCGAGGGCTGCGCGCGCGACGGAGCGACGCTCGTGCGGGAGCACCCCGCGAGCAGTCGGCTGCGCGCCTGGTGGATCGGCTGCGTCTCCGCGGCCGGCAGCCCGACCGAGGCCGCCGAGCTGGCGACCGCGATGCAGGGCGCGCGGCCGGGCGACCCATGGGCCGAATTCGCGCGCGTCGCCGCTTGGCTCGGCGAGCGGCCGATGTTCCGCCCCGAGGCGCTCTCCGGCTCCGAGGCGCTCGTCGCGGCCCTGCACGCGCACCCCGACGCGCTCGTCCTGCGGGCGCGCGCGCTGCTCGCCGCGGGCCGCAAGCGCGACCTGCTCGCCCTGCACGCGGCCCACCCGGAGGCGCCGGCATGGGTCCGCGTGGCGGCGCTGTTCGACGCGGCTCGCGGCGATCCGACGCGCCTCCCCGAGGCCCTCGCGGTCGCCCACGAGGTCGCACCGGCTCGCCCCGACTTCCCGACGCTCGCGGAGCTCACCGGCGCCTCGCTCGCGGCCCTCGATCGCCCCGTCGAGGCGCTCGCGTGGTACGACGCCGGGCTCGCCCGCGCGCCCGCGGCCGCCGAGCTCCTGCGCGGGCGCTGGACGCTGCTGCGGACGCAGGCGGCGGGCGCGGAGGCGCAGCGCCGCGAGGCTGTCCTCGAGGACATTGCGAGGACGGTCGGGCGCCACGGCGATCGCCCGTCGGTGCTGCTCGCGGCGGCCGAGACCTGCCGGGCGCTCGGGGAGGACGCGCTCGCCGGGTCGCTCGAGGCCAGGCTGCTCGCCGAGCACGGCGACGGCCCGGCCGCCGAGACGCTGGCGTACCGCCGCCTCGCTCCCGGGCCGGCGGGCGCAGCCGGAGCGCCCCCGGACGACCCGACGGCGCTCGCAGCCCGCCGCGCTGCGCTCGCGGAGTTCCTCGCGCGCCCGCGTCACCACGATCCGTTCAAGCGGGAGGCCGCGGCGCGCAGGCTCATGGAGGCGGTCCTCGCCGATCCGACGGCGACCGCGGAGCAGCTCATCGACGCGGTCGAGGGGCTGCGCGCCCGGCTCGTCTTCGACTTCGCCGCGCTCTACGTCGACGGCGTGCGCGCGCTCGGGGAGCGCACGCCGCATCACGACCGCGCCGAGGCGCTCGCGCGGGAGGGCGCCGCGGCCGTCGAGGCGTGGGCGGCGGCGTGGCGGCGCGCCGGCAGCGACAGCATCGAGCTCGCGCGCCGCGACTACCTCACCGTGATCCACGAGGCGCTCGCCGGCGTGTTCCTCCGCGCCGGCCGCCTCGACGACGCCGCCGAGGCGCTCGCGCGGGCGGAGTCGGCCTCGCTCGGCCCCTACGCCGGTCTCCAGCTCAAGCACGCCGAGCTCGCGCGCCGCCGCGGCGACCTCGATCGGGCGGAGGAGCACCTCGCGATCGGCCTCGACGTCGAGAGCGGCGCCGGCGACGACCGACGCTGCCGGCTCGCCCTCGAGGCGCTGTACCGTCAGCGACGCGGCAGCCTGCGCGGCCTCGAGGAGCACCTCGTCCGGCTCGCCGCCCGCGAACGCGCGCGACGCAGGGCCGCGGTGCAGGCCAGCCTGTCCGTCGACGCCCCGCGCGTCCCGGCCTTCGCGCTCCGGCGCCTCGACGGACGGCTCGTCGACAGCGACTCGCTGCACGGCAAGATCGCCGTGGTGCACTTCTGGTTCAAGACGTGCACCGGCTGCCTCCTCGAGCTGCCGGCGTTCCAGGCGTTCGTCGACGCCCACGCCGGCGACCCGGACCTCGCCATCGTCAGCCTCCACCATGGCGGCACCCCGGACGAGGTCAGCGGGTGGATGCGGTCCCGCGGCCACCGCTTCGACGTGCTCATGGACGCGGGCTACAGCGAGCGCGCGGGCGTGCACAGCTTCCCGACGACCTGGTTCTTGGACCAGGACGGTCGGATCCGCTTCACGACCGCGTTCGGCGCGACTCGCCACCTGCGCGAGGAATTCGAGTGGCGGCTCGACGCGTTGCGCCGGCTCCCCCGGGCCGGGTGAGTCGACGGCCGACGAGGAGGTGTCTCCATCGTTCGCCGTGCCGTCGGTCGAGGTCGACGAGACGTGGTGGACCCCGTCATACCGTCCGAGGTCGCGGTCGTCTGTGACGTGTCCCCCTTGTCGTCGCCGCACGAGGCCAAGAGGACGGCGAGCGTGACGGCAAGGGTGCTGAACCGAATTGCCAAGGTGTCGTGCCTGCGAGCCGCTACAAGCCCGTCACCTCGTGCACCCAGCCCTGCGGCCCGCGGATCGAGAAGTGGTGGATGCGCCCATCTGCCCCCAGGAACATGACCTCGGAGTGGTTCTGCCTGGGGTTGAAGATGGCGGCGACGCCTCCGGCGACCACGCCGCCCGGGGCGAAGGTGCCGGCGTCGAACATCCACACGCCCTCGTGGCAGTAGACGTAACGCAGGCGGCCGTCCTCCCCGCGCAGGAAGACCTCCGACTCCTGACGCTGCTGCGCGAACGTGGCCGCGAGCGCGCCCGTGACCGCGCCCATCCCGGCGAAGGCGGCGTGCTCGTGCCTCCACTGGCTGTGCTCCGCGTACACGAAGTGCAGGCGCCCGTCGTCGCCGCGGAAGAAGGCCTCGGTGTGCCCGCGCCTGGGCGAGTAGACCGCCGAGATCGCGCCGTCGACCTTCACGCCCGGCACGAGGCTGTGCTGCCACGCCCCGCCCTCCCTGTAGAAGAAGTGCAGCGTCCCGGCCTCGTCGACCGCGTAGACCTCGGCGTGGTCGCGCGCCTTCGAGTAGGCGACCGCGAAGCCCTTGATCCTGCCGGCCACGCGGAACGGCTCGCGCTCGTGCTGCCACCCGCCGTCGACGTGGAAGCGCTGCAGCAGGCCGTCGCTACCGACGACGAACACCTCGGAGTGGTTCCGGGCCTCGCCGAAGACCGCCGCGATCGGGCCCGTGATCGGCTCGGCGGGGCGGAAGGTGTTGGCGTCGGACATCCAGTTGGGGGCGACGAAGAAGTAGTGGAGCCGCCCGCCCTCGCCGACCGCGAAGACCTCGGCGTGATTGCGCTGTTTGGCGAACACGGCCGCGACCCCGCCGGTGATGACCCCGGCGCTGCGGAAGGACTGCAGATCGAAGCCGGGCGCGACCGCGACTCCGTACTTGAAGCCGAGCGCGCCGCTGGGGTGCACGAAGAAGGCCTCCATGCTCTCGCGCTGGGCGGCGTAGAGTCCGGACATCGCCATCGAGGGCGGCATATCGGCGAACCCCAGATCCCAGTCCGAGCACGTCGGATCGGTGTTGTTGGGGATCCGCCCGACCTCCCGCTCGGGCCGGCCGCGGCACTGCCGGATCACCCGCCGCGCGACCACTCGGCCGCTCGGATCGAGCGGGGTGCTCAGTACCGGGACCGCGTAGGCGTCGGACGACCAGTAGCCGTCCTGGTCGTTGGCCCACGCGCTGCGCGCGGAGGTCCCGTCCGCGAACTCGTACACGATCGCGTAGCGCACCGCGAAGCCGGGCTGCCACAGCGGGCTGCCGGCCACCGGCAGGTTCGCCGCCCAGCACACGAGGCCGGGTCCGGGCGGCATGTCGGCGAACCCCGCGTCCGTGTCCGCCCACGTCGGCTCGGTGTTGTTGGGGATCCGCCCGACCTCCCGCTCCGGCCGGCCGCGGCACTGCCGGATCACCCGCCGCGCGACCACTCGGCCGCTCGGATCGAGCGGGGTGCTCAGTACCGGGACCGCGTAGGCGTCGGACGACCAGTAGCCGTCCTGGTCGTTGGCCCACGCGCTGCGCGCGGAGGTCCCGTCCGCGAACTCGTACACGATCGCGTAGCGCACCGCGAAGCCGGGCTGCCACAGCGGGCTGCCGGCCACCGGCAGGTTCGCCGCCCAGCACACGAGGCCGGGTCCGGGCGGCATATCGGCGAACCCCAGATCCCAGTCCGAGCACGTCGGATCGGTGTTG
>ERZ1066137.41-NODE-41-length-142217-cov-19.322688_pt1 | contig 142217 bp, 119 predicted proteins | sample MGYA00382784_ERZ1066137 | MGnify/ENA primary metagenome ERZ1066137 (study PRJEB33369, sample SAMEA5778367) | biofilm metagenome | biome: Industrial cooling water; feature: Water cooling tower basin; material: Biofilm | place: United Arab Emirates | collected... | reverse complement strand
CAGCGGGGCCGCGGCGCCGGCGGCGAGGGGCGGGCGCGCGCCGGTGCGCCGGGCCGGGGCCGCGGAGGCGCTGTGCGTGCTGCCGGTCGCCGACGCGCTGGCCCTCGGGGCGCTCCGGCTCGAGGGGCGGCCGACGAAGATCGCGGTGTGGGGCGGCGGGCTGCACATCGACGACATCGGGCTGCCGGCGCCGTTCGACTGGATCGGGGGCCGGCTGTCGCTGACGCGCCAGGGGACGCGGGCGGGCAGCGACCGGCTGGCGGCGCAGGTGAAGGGGCTGGCCCGCGCGATCGCCCGCCGGGCGCTGCAGGAGCGGCTGCTGCACCCGCCGGGGACGCCGCAGCGCGCGGGGCTCGACGAGTTCCGCGAGCGCTGCCTGGCGGAGGGGTCGCCTGTCCGTGAGGCCCTGGTCGAAGAGTCAGGGTCGGAGGAGCCGCCGCTGTCGATGCTGTGCGCGCAGTCGATGGCGAAGCACCCGCCGCGCCGGCTGACCGAGGGGCCGCGGCGGTTCGAGGGGCTGCTGCGGCAGGCGCTGGTCCGGCCGCTGGCGGTCGAGTCGGCGATCCTGTCGTGGACGGCGGCGAAGCTGGGGGCGGCGGACGGGAAGGCGTGGACGATCGAGCTGGGCCGGCGCAACGCGGAGGTGCAGCGGGCGACGGCGGCGGAGGCGTCGATCGAGGAGTTGTTCGCGACGGCGGCGCTGGTGATCGCGCAGGTGTTCCCGGAGGCGCGCGGGCGCGGGGCGGGCTCGGCGGGGGTCGGCGAGGAGATGGTGGCGGGGTACCGGCTGCTGGCGCTGTTGTATGCGCACTTGCCCTGAGGGGTGGGGTGAGGGGATGAGGTGAGGGGGCGCGTGGTTGCCGCGTCGTGAGTCGGCGTCGGGGCGTCGGCCGGCGGGTGGGTTGTGGGCGGCGTGTCGACGCGGGTATGGTCGGGCGCGAGTACCATGTCGCGAGAGACCAACGCCGATTGGCTGGCGGCGCAGCCGTTCACGCTGGCGCTCAGCGCCGGGTTCTTCGGGTTCTTCGCGCACACGGGGGTGCTGCGGGCGCTCGAGGGGGCGAAGATCGTGCCGCGGCGGATCGTCGGGGTCAGCGCGGGGGCGCTGGCGGGCGGGCTGTGGGCGAGCGGGATGACGGCGCGGCAGATCGAGGAGGAGCTGGTGCGGCTGCGACGGGTCGATTTCTGGGACCCGGGGCTGCCGCTCGGCGGGCTCCTGAAAGGGGGGAAGTTCGCGGCGAAGTTGCGGGCGCTGCTCGATGAGCGCGGGATCCGCACGGTCGAGGACTGCAGGCTCGAGTTCGCGGCGGTCGTCTACGATGTCGCGTCGCGGCGGGTCCGTCCGGTCGTGCGCGGGCCGCTGGGGCCGGCGATCCAGGCGTCGTGCACGGTGCCGCTGATGTTCCGGCCGCTGCGCCACGAGGGGCGCCTGCTGCTCGACGGCGGCGTGGCGGACCGGCTCGGGCTGTGCGCGCTGGCGCCCGGCGAGCGGGTCGTCCACCACGTGCTGCGCTCGCGCAGCCCGTGGCGCGGGCTGAAGCGCGGGGCGCCGGATGTGCTGTCCGAAGGGCCAGGTCGCAAGGTGCTGGTCGTCGACGCGCTGCCGGCGGTGTCGCCGTTCCGGCTCGAGGCGGGCCCGTCGGCGCTCGAGCGCGCGTACGCGGCCGCGTCGCGCTGGCTCGCGGCGCCGGCAGGGTGAGCGGCGGCTCCGCGGGATGCCGGCGGGGGCGGAGGCGGAGAACCTGGCGCCCGGGACAGCTCGTTCGCGCAGAGGTTGTGGCCGGGCATGCGTCGGCACGAGGGTCGTCGCGGGACGAGACGCGCGTGTGCAGGAGGACGGGTCAGCCGGGGGTGAGGGTCCAGACGAGGGTCTGGTGGGCCTCGGCGCAGGGGTCGGCGTACTCGTAGGCGTTGTGCAGGGTGAACAGGCGGGGCTCGCCGAAGATCTCGATCGGCTGGGCCTCGGCGGGGCCGCGGCGGACGCGGAGCGGGCAGCTGCCGTCGGGGGTGACGAGCAGGTCGAAGTAGCGGACCGTCGAGGTGGCGCAGCAGGGGTAGCGATCGCTGGCCTGCTTGTCGGCGTCGGCGCAGCCGCAGGTGTAGGGGTCGTCGCGGCGGAGATCGAGGCCGGTGCCGGCGATCGGGACGAGGGCGTCGACGCCGGCGGCGAACCGCGGGACGGGCTCGTCGCCGATCCACAGGGCGAGGCGGGCGGTGGTGCAGGTCGCGTCGGCGGCGCGCGTGCCGGCGTGGGTGAGGCGGGCGCAGGCGTCGGTGGGGAGGATCGCGGGGTCGAGCAGGAAGGCGTGGCGCGGCGCGGCGGGGTCGAGCGCGTGGCCGGTCGGACAGGCGGCGCAGGCGTCGTCGCACAGCTCGAGCAGGTCCGGGGCGGCGGCGCGGCGGCGCACGCCGAGCGTGACGGGCGGGCCGTCGCAGGCCTCGGCGAGCGGGGGCAGCTCGCCGAGGTCGGGCGGGTCGGCGGCGGCGAGCTCGCAGAGCGCGACGGGGTCGCTGCGCGGGTCGAAGTCGGGGCAGACGAGGCCGCCCTCGGTGTCGGCGGCGGTGTCTGCGGATGTCTCGGAGGACATGTCCGTCGAGGCTCCCGAGGCCGGGCCGTCGGCGGCGAGGAAGAACAGCTCGTTGGGTCTGGTGCAGCCGACCTCGAGGCTGCACAGGGTACACGCGCAGGCCGCGGCGAGACGTCGCATGATCGATCAAGATAGCGCGTCTTCGTCGGCGTCATCCTCGGCGCGCTGGGCCTCGATCGCGGCGAGCTCGGGCCCGAGGGCCGATGCATCGAGCCCCCGGCGCGCGGCGGCCCATTGCGCGGCCTGATGGACGCGCGGGTCGGGCTCGAGCAGGCCGGCCGCGAGGGCGTGGCGCTCGTCGGGGGTCGCCGGACCCACGCGGTTGCCGAGCGCGAGCAAGGCGTTGCGGCGCATCAGTCGGTGGGGAATTCGCCGCAGCGCGGTGTGGCGGACGAAGGCCCGGTACTGCGCCCCGCCGAGGGCGGCCATGCGGGCGACGTCGGGGGCCGGGCGGGGGTTCGGCGGGAGCCAGGCGGCGGCGGGGACCCGGGATGCGCGGGCGGCGCCGGCGTTGTACGGGCAGACCTCCTGGCACACGTCGCAGCCGGCGATCCGCTCGCCGAGCTTTTCGGCCAGGTCCTCGGGGACATGTCCGCGGTGCTCGATCGTCAGGTAGCTGAGGCAGCGGCGCGGGTCGAGGACGCCGGGGGCGTCGAAGGCGGCGGTCGGGCAGGCGTCGAGGCAGCGGGTGCAGGCGCCGCAGGCGTCCCACGGGGCGCCGGTCGGGGCGGGGGTCGACTGGTCTTCGGGCCAGGTCGCGGTGCAGAGCAGCTCGCCGAGCAGCACGTAGCTGCCGAGGCCGGGGATGATCAGGCAGCCGTGCTTGCCGAGGAAGCCGAGGCCGGCGAGCATCGCGGCGGCGCGCTCGAGCACGGGCTTGGTGTCGACGCAGACGAGGGTGCGGACGCCGGGGAGCTCGGCGTGGAGGGCGGCCTCGACGGCGAGCAGGCGCTGGTGGACGACCGTGTGATAGTCGCGGGTGCGGGCGTAGCGGGCGATCGGGCCGGGGTCGCCGGCGTAGGGGACGGCGGCGACGAGCAGGGTGCGCGCGCCGGGGAGCATCTGCGCGGGGTCCTTGCGGACGGCGGCGGTGCGCGGGAGGAAGTCCATGTCGCCGGCCTTGTCGGCGGCGAGGAAGGCGTCGAAGGCGGCGCGCGCGGGGGCGAAGCCGGGGTGGTCGAGGCGGACGGCGCCGAGCCGCACGAGGCCGCTGGCCTCGGCGACGTCGGCGAGGCGGGCGAGGAGCGCGGGGGTCAAGGCGGGCGGCGTCATCGGACGTGCAGCAGGTGCGTTAGCACAGGTCTCTCGGAGGGACGAGCGGGCGGCGTCGGCAGGCGGCGGGCAACGTGCCGGGGGCAGCTCGCAGCGGGCCGTGCATGCGGGCGCGTGCGTCGAGCGAGCCCGGCGAAGCGGACGCAGGGAGCGCGTCGGCCGTGGGGTGAGCCCCCGGGTGCGCTCTTGTCGAGGTGGCCGGTCGGCTGGCTCTTCGGTCAGGGGGTGGGTCAGCCCTGGATGACCTCGCAGAAGCCGCCGAGGCACATCAGGGGGGCGCAGCAGTCGGTGTCGGTGGTGCACATGCCGCCGAGGGGGATGCACATGCCGGGCGGGGGCTCGCAGAGGGCGGTGTCGAGGTTGCAGTAGCCGCCGCAGCAGTCGGAGTTGCTGGTGCAGCCGCTCGCGTCGGGGACGCAGCCGGGGTTGCAGATCGTCTGGTCGGGGTTCTGCGGGTCGGGGAGGCAGATGCCGGAGCAGCACTGCGCCCCGAAGGCGCAGCTCGTGCCGTCGGGGAGGCAGACGACGGCGCCGCACTTGCCGTCCTGGCAGACGCCGAAGCAGCAGTCGGCGTCGGTCATGCAATCGCCCTCGGCGGGCTTGCACATGCCGGTGGCGAAGCAGCGGAGCACGCCGCTCAGGGTCTCCTTGCAGTACATCGTGCCGTCGGGCTGGCCGGGGCAGCACTCGTTGGTGCCGGGCTCGCACAGCTCGCCGGCGGGGGCGCAGCCGCCGGGGTTGTTGCACTTGCCGATCCCCTTGTCGGCGTCGAAGATCTGGCACACGTCCTCGGCGACCTGCGCGTTGCAGCAGTCGCTCTCCTTGAAGCAGATCTCGCCGAAGGGCTTGCAGCCGCCGAGCGAGCCGCACGACTTGTAGCCGGCGCCGTCGTCGAAGCACAGCCGTGAGCAGCACTCGGTGTCCTCCTTGCAGCCCTCGCCGGCGACCTTGCACTCGCCGAGGCTGGCGCAGAAGCCGTCGTTGCACTGGTAGTTGCAGCAGTCCTCGTCGACGACGCAGACCTCGCCCTCGCTCTGGCACACGCCGCCGTCGTCGCAGCGGAGGTTGCCCATGCCGTCGTCGACGCAGGCCTTGCTGCAGCAGGCCTCGTCGCCGCCCTGGGCGCAGCTCTCGCCGCTCGGCAGGCACGAGCCGATGACCGTACAGGCGCCGCCGTCGCAGACGTTGCCGCAGCAGTCGCTGTCGGCCATGCACGCCTCGCCCTTCGAGGCGCAGATCGGTCCGCCGCAGACGCCGCCGGTGCACCCGAGCGCGCAGCACTGCGCGGCGACCTCGCAGGCCTCGCCGTCGGCGCGGCACGACGGCATGCCGGCGCCCTGCTTCGAGGCGCAGCTCATCGTCTGCGGGTCGCAGAACTGCGAGCAGCACTGCGCGTCGGCGGCGCAGGCTTCGCCGTTGGGCGAGCAGACGCCGCCGCCGGTCGGGTCGCTCGCGGTCGGGTCGCCGGTCGAGGGCGGGGTCTCGGAGGTGCCGGTCGAGGTCGTCGGCGGGACCAGCCCGGTGTCGACGTTGCCGGTGGTGTTGCCGGCCGTCGCGGAGGTGCCCGGGTCGTCCGGCTTGCAGGCGAGCGGGAGCAGCAGGGCGAGCAGGAGCGTCGGGCGGGCGCGGAGCATGCTCCATCAGACAACCTGCGAACTGCGATTTCCAGGCGCGACGGCGGGGTGCCGGGCTCGGGCGCCCATGTCGGCCGTGCCGTCGCACTCCTCGATGTTGTCGGGGATGCGGGTGCTCGGGAACATCCACGGGTCGGGGGCGGCCTGCGTGCAGGCGACGAGCCCTATGGGTCGCAGGCGCAAGGAAACGCGCGTCCGGAGACGCGGGGCCCGGGAGGTCTCGAGAGGGCAGACGAGGGGGCGGCGCGGCGGGTCCCTCGCGACGCGGGTCCTTCCACGCCAGATGCTCGACGGCGATGAAGGTTGGCGCGCGTCCGGGGGTTGGCTCGCCGTCTGCGCGTCAGGCGCGGAGCCCCCCGCTGCGTCCCACCGCGCCGCCCCCTCGTCCGCCCTGCGGAGGTCGTCGCCGGCCCCGCGTATCGCCGGGCGAGGGAGAGCGCGTCCGGCGATTGCCATCAGCGTGCGGAGGTTCTTGTGCCGTGCACACGAGATACCACTCCTGCGCGCGCAGCGGCCTCGGCCTCGAGCGCCGTCATCGCCTCGCGGATCTTCGCCAATCGCTCCTGCTCGTCACAGCGTCGCTCGCCGTGTCGCGCGTCCTCCTCGCCATCGACGAGCTGCGGCTCGACCTCCTTCCTCCGTGCGTCTAGGGGTCGCAGGCGCCGGGCAGCGGGGTCTCGATCGGCGCGACGCCGTAGTTGTCGAGCAGGGTCGCGTTGCTCGACGGGACCACGGTGGTGCCGCAGAAGACGTTGCGCAGGAACGCTCCGCCGCCGCCGGTGATGCTCGTGGTGCCGAACACGCGCGAGAAGCTGATGGCGAAGTCGTTGCCCTTGGCCGCGAGGTCGCCGGTGATCGTGACGCCGCGGACGCGGACGCCGTTGCCCTCGGCGGAGACCGAGCCGTCGATCACGACCGCGTAGTCGGCCCAGCCCTCGCCGTAGACGAGGACGTCGCGGCCCTTGATCACGAGGTCGCCGGTGTACACGCCGGGGCCGAGCACGACGATCGTGTTGTCCTGCTCGAGGGTGGTCGCGATCTCGGCGAGCGAGACCGCGGGGTCGAAGAAGATCGCGCCGCCGGCCTCGCCGACCGGGTAGCGGATCGGGGTGTTGGCGAAGTAGGCGGCCGCGCCGGCGCCGTCGAAGGCGATCGGGGCGTCGATGACGTCGCCCGCGGCGTCGACGTCGAGGCCGAGCTTGGCCGCGCCGATGAAGAGGTCGATCGAGGCGACCGGGACGTCGGCGACGGCGAGGCCGTCGACGGTCACCGCGGCGCCGCCCGGCTCGGGGTCGATGTCGACGCCGTCGCGCACGGCGCCGTGCTCGCCGGGGACGCCGGTGTTGTGCGGGGTGTTGACGATCGGGTTGACGACCGCGACGACGACGGTGCTGCCGGCCGGGACGTCGGCGGTGTCGCCGACCGAGGCGCTCGCGCTCGAGTCGCCGGGGGCGGGGTTGTTGCAGGCGAGCAGGGGCAGGAGGACGGCGAGGGCGGGGGGCGTGCGTCGCGGCATCGGTGGCCGTTGGAGCGACCACCAGGCCGCGGTTCCAAGGTCGCGGCGGGGCGCGCGGGTTCGCGCGGTCAGCGGGCGGGCGCGGTCAGGCGCAGCGACCGGCCCTCGAGCTCGGCGAGCAGGGCGGCGGCGAAGACGGTCAGGCCGGCGAACTCGAGCGCCTCCTCGACCCAGTCGATCAGCGCGTAACCGAAGCTGTCGTCGCCGTACTGCTCGGTCCACCAGCCGAGCGGGAGCTCGAGGCCGACGGCGCCGCCGACGTAGAGCGCGCCGGCGAGGACGAAGCGGCGGGCTGTCCTCGCGGGCAGGCGGCGCAGGAAGCCGAGGAACAGCAGGCCGAGCGCGAGCACGAGGATCGCGGCGGGGATCACCCAGTCGAAGTAGAGCACCCCGCCGGTGTCGAAGTTGCCGCTCAGGGTCTCGTGGAGCCCGACCGCCTCGTCGATCGAGATCGCCACGAAGCCGAGCGCGAGCAGGCGCCAGCGGCCGCGGTCGCTCGCGGCGTCGGCGGCGAGCCACGCGAGCAGCGCGGCGCACACGAACGGCAGCTTGCTGGCGTACCACGACGGCAGGTTGCCCTCGTAGCTGAGCGAGAGGAGGTTGACGGCCGGGTGCTCGAGCGCGAGGAGGTGGCGCGCGAGCTCGGCGAGCAGGCCGGCGAGCGAGAGGGCGACGGCGACGGCGACCAGGACCCGGCGGGCGATGGCGAGCGAGAGGTCCGTGGTCGGCGGCATCGACCCCTTTGTCTACCGCAACTTCGAGGGCCAGCGCGTGCGGGCCCGGCCTGGCGGCTGCACGTTCATCGTCCGGCTGCGCGCGGCCCAGGCGGAGCGGTGGGTCGGCGCGGCCTCGAGGTCGCCGGCCTCGCTCCACGGCGGGCCGACCGCGGGGTCGGCGGCGGGCGCGGTCGGGACGGGCAGCGACGCCTGGACCAGCGCGCGCACGGCCTCGGGGGTGAAGGGCTTGGCACGGACGCCGTCCGGGCCGTCGCCGTCGCGGCCGGCGGAGATCACGACGACGCGCGCGCCCGGGCGGCGGCGCAGCAGCTCGTCGCGCAGCTCGAGGCCGGACATGCCGGGCATGTTGAGGTCGGTCAAGACGAGGTCGAAGCAGCCGTCGGCGTCCTCCCAGCAGCGCAGGGCCGCGGCGCCGCCGTCGGCGATCCGGACGTCGTGGCCGCGGCCGCGCAGACAGGCGTTCAGGAAGGTCCGATAGCCGCGATCGTCGTCGACGATCAAGATCCGCGTCGGATAGGGGTGTGGTGGCGACATAAGCTCTCTCGCAAAGGGGGATCGATCGAAGAGGTGTCACCCGCGCGGCCTGGCGCAAGAACGTCGGGGATTCGCCGATGCCAGCGCGCGTGACGGCCGCGTCAGGTTCGCTCCTGGGGCTCGCCGGGACGTCGATGCATCGTTTGCGTGGAAATGCGCGGTGTGCGCATTCTCGCGGTGTGCGCAATCGCGCGGCGCTCTGGGGCGAGCGTGGTCGGGCCATTCGCCGGGTCGCAATGCGACGAGGAGCCCGGCCGCGAATGCGCGGAGGGGGCGGCTACCCGCGGGTGGTCGCGCGGGTGAAGGCGGCGGTCAGCTCGGCGGTGGTGAAGGGCTTGGCGAGGAATCCGCGGACCCCGCGGACGGCGCTCGAGGTCGCCTCGCCGTCGTGCAGGCCGGACATCAGGACGATCGCCTGGTCGGGCGCGCGCTCGAGGATCCGCCGGGCCGTCTCGACGCCGTTCATCCGCGGCATGTCGATGTCGAGGAGGACGATGTCGTAGGGGTCCCGGGTCTGCTCGAGGGTGTAGAGCGCCTCGCCGCCGCTCTGGGCCGGGTCGGCGGCGTGGCCGATGCCGCGGAGGACGCGGCAGACGACGTCGAGGAGGGCGTGCTCGTCGTCGACGACGAGCACGCGCAGGCGCCGGTCGGGCGCCGGCGCGGCGGCCGAGGGCCCGGGGGGGCGCGCGGGCTGGCCGAGCGCGGGCAGGGAGAGCTGGACGACGGTGCCGCCGCGGGCGTCGCTGTGCAGGCGGACGGCGCCGCCGTGCTCCTTGACGATGCCGTAGACGATCGACAGGCCGAGGCCGGAGCCCTTGCCCTGCGGCTTGGTGGTGAAGAACGGCTCGAACGCGCGCTCGAGGGTCTCGGGGTCCATGCCGGTGCCGGTGTCGCGGACCTCGAGCGCGGCCCGGCGGGCGCCCTCGGGGCCCTCGAGGCGCAGGCGGAAGGTCAGGGTGCCGTCGTCGCCCATCGCGTCGATCGCGTTGAGGGCGAGGTTGAGGAGCACCTGACCGAGCTCGCCGGCGTTGGCGTGGACGAAGATCGGGGCCTCGGGGACGTCGACCTCGACGCGCAGCGCGTGGCTGTGGGTGCGGCGCAAGAGGCCGGCGATGTCGTCGACGACGTCGCCGAGGCGGACGGTGGTCCGCGCGGCCGAGCCGCGGCGGGCGAACGCCAGCAGCTTGCGGGTGAGGTCGTGGCCGCGGGTCGCGGCGCCGACGAGGGTGCGCAGGTCGTCGAGCATCTCCGCCGACGTCGCGCTCTGCTCGAGCACGGTGGCGAGGCCGAGGATCGCCGCGAGCACGTTGTTCATGTCGTGGGCGATCCCGCCGGCGAGGCGGCCGAGCGAGTCGAGGCGCTGCGACTGGCGGCGCTCCTCCTCGAGGTCGCGCTGGATCTCCTCGGCGCGGCGGCGCTCGGTGATGTCGCGCAGGGCGACGAGGTAGCCGGGCTCGGGCTCGGCGGGGCTCGGGGAGACGACGAGCTCGACGACCCGCGGGCCGTCGGCGCGGGCGATCTCGAGCTCGCGCGGCGGGGCGTTGCGGTCGCCGGCGCGGGCGAGCAGCTCGGGCCAGTCGAGCGGCGGGCGGGCGGCGAGCAGGGGGACGAGCGGGCGCCCGAGGACGTCGCTGCGCGGGGCGCGGGCGAGCGCGAGCGCGGCCGGGTTGGCGTCGACGATCTTGCCGGCGGCGTCGGTGAGGAAGAGGGCGTCGCGCGAGGCCTCGAACAGGCCGCGGTAGCGCTCCTCGCTGGCCCGCAGGGCGCGCTCGGCCCGGCGCAGGGTCGAGACGTCGATCGCGGCGACCAGCGAGCGGCGGGTCTCGCCGGGCAAGGTGCGGACGACCAGGAGGACGTCGACGCGGCCGTCGCGGGCGCCGCGCAGGCCGACCTGCAGCGGGACGGGGCTGTCCTCGGCGTGGTCGAGGCCGCGGAGGACCAGCTCGTGGTCGACGGGGGCGACGATCGCGGTCAGGGGGCGGCCGACGAGCAGCGAGCGGCCGAGGCCGAGCAGGCGCAGCGCGTGGTCGTTGACGGCCTGGATCGTGGCGCGGTGGTCGACGCGGAAGTAGGCGACGGGGGCGAGCGAGAACAGCTCGAAGTACTCGTTGCGCGAGCGCTCGAGGCCCTGCTGGGCCTCGCGCAGGTCGAGGTTCTGCAGCTCGAGCTCGGTGCGGTAGACCTCGAGCTCGTGGACGAGGGTCGCCAGCTCGCCGCCGGACAGCTCGACGCTGGCGTGCTGGTGGGCGAGGGCGGCCTCGGCGCGCTCGCGCAGGGCCGCGAGGGCGCGCTCGTGGGAGCGGCCGGCGGTCACGGGACGCGCTCCTGGCGGGTGCGGGTCATGTCGATGTGGGAGACGACGGCGCCGCCGGCGGGGCCGGCGAGCGGGGCGGCGTGCATGACGAACCAGCGGGGGACGCCGGGGGAGTCGCAGGGGTACTCGTAGCGGAAGTTACTGAGGTGGCCGGAGAGGACGTCGCGCAGGCCGCGGGCGACGGTGCGGGCGGCCTCGGCCCCGTCGCCGCGGGCGCGCTCGCAGATCTCGAGGTAGTTGACGCCGACGCCGACGGAGCCGGGGCCGCTGACGGCGCCGCCGTTCTCCTCGGCGAAGCGGCGCCAGGCGGCGTTGACGAGGACGATCGCGCCGCGCGGGTCGAGCACGGCGATGTGCTCGGGCAGCGAGTCGAGGATCCACTGCAGGCGGCGCTCGGTGTCCTTGATCCGGGTGACCTCGACGAAGGTGACGACGACGCTGCCGGTGGCGGTGCCGTCGACGACGTAGGGCAGGGCGCGCATCAGGAACACGCGGCCGTCGGGGCCGATCACCTCGTGCTCGCTGCCCTTGCGGGTCGCGACGACGCGGCGGAGCTCGGCGAAGAAGTCGACGCCGGCGAGGTTGATCGCGAAGTGCTCGATCGGCCGCCCGAGGTCGCGCGGGATCAGGCTGATCACGGCCGAGACGTCGGGGGTGAAGCGGCGGATCGTCAGGTTCTCGTCGAGGAACAGGGTGGCGACGCTGGTGCTGCGCAGCAGGTTGTCGATGTCGTGGGTCAGCTGGCTGAGCTCGTGGATCTTGCTCTGGTACTCGGCGTTGACGGTCAACAGCTCCTCGTTGACCGACTGCAGCTCCTCGTTGGTGCTCTGCAGCTCCTCGTTGGACGACAGCAGCTCCTCGTTGGTCGCCTGGAGCTCCTCGTTGCTGGTCTCGAGCTCCTCGATCGTCGCCTGGAGGCTGTCCTTGGCGTGCTGCAGCTCGGTGTGCAGCTCGGCCCACCGGCGCTCCTCGGCCTGCTGGGCGCCGCCGGTCGCGTCGGCGCCCTGGGGGGCGAGCTCGTGGCCGTGGCGGACGAATTCGACGAGCAGGTACTTCGACTGCAGGCGGCGGTCCTGGACCGGGCGGACGAGGAGGTCGAGCTCGCCGCGGTGCTCGCCGAGCTCGTAGGCGACGCCGGCGTGGCGGACCGGGACGTCGTCGCGCAGGGCTTTCTGGGCGCACAGGTTGAGGACCGAGCCGACGCGGCGCGGCAGCATCGTGAACATGTTGAGGCTCGCCTCGCCGCGCGGGATCCGGAGCAGCCAGTGGAGGTCGCCGAAGGTGTGGACGAGCTCGAGGCGCTCGTTGAGGAGGACGGCCGGCGGGGCGTGGCGCTCGACGAGGTCGCGGACGGCGCGGTCGAGCGCGACGTCGGCCTCGGAGGTGCGCCCGAGCGCCTCGAAGCGGCCGAGCCGGGCGAGCGGGGCCGTCAGGCTCTCGCTCGGCAGGGCCTCGAGCAGCGGCAGGGCGACCTCGGCGGTGCGCTGGAAGATCTTGCTGCGGGCGTCGACCGGGCGAAAGTAGGTGCCGAGGTCGCCGATCGACTCGCTCGGGCCGAGCAGGAGGTAGCGGCCGGGGCGCAGGGCGAAGTGGAAGGTGGCGAGGACGCGGCGCTGCAGCGCGGGCTCGAGGTAGATGAGGAGGTTGCGGCAGCTGATCAGGTCGAGGCGGGCGAACGGGGGGTCGGCGGCGACGTTGTGGGGGGCGAAGACGACGCTCTGGCGCAGCGGGCGGGTGACCTGGAAGGTCTCGCCGTTGCCGATGAAGAACCGCTGGAGGCGCTCGGGGGCGATGTCGGCGACGATGCTGTCGGGGTAGCTGCCGAGGGCGGCCTGGTCGAGCGCCTCGCGGTCGATGTCGGTGGCGAAGATCTTGACGTCGGCGGGGCGGCGGGCGGCCTCGATCGCCTCGTGGAACAGGATCGCCAGGGTGTAGGCCTCCTCGCCGGTGGCGCAGCCGGGGACCCACACGCGCAGCGGCTCGTGCGGGCTGGTCTCGGCGAGCAGGGCGGGGATCACGGTCTTCTCGAGCGACTCGAAGATCTCGGGGTCGCGGAAGAACTTGGTGACGCCGATCAGGAACTCCTTGCACAGGGTCGTCACCTCGCGCGGCGACTGGCGGACGAGCGCGGCGTAGTCGGCGAGGGTGGTGATCCGTTGCACGTGCATGCGCCGCTCGATCCGCCGCAGCACGGTGCCCGGCTTGTACTGCGAGAAGTCGATCCCGGTCTGGCGGCGGATCGTCGACAGCAGCGCGGCGAGGCTCTCCTGGTCGGTCGCCCACAGCGGCGGGGCCGCGGTCGCCGGGCCGGCGGTCTGGGTGATCGACTGGACGAGCTGGGCGCCGATCTCCTCGGGCGGGAGGACGTAGTCGGCGAGGCCGGTCGAGAGGGCGCTGCGCGGCATGCCGTCGAACTTGGCCGAGGCGGCGTCCTGGACGATCACGAGGCCGCCGGCGGCCTTGACGGCCTGGAGGCCGCGCATGCCGTCGCTGCCGGTGCCGGAGAGGATGATCGCGACGCTGCGCTCGGCCTGGTCCTCGGCGAGCGAGCGCAGGAACAGGTCGATCGGGAGGTTGAGCGGGGCGCCGTGCGGCTTCTCGGTCAGGCGCAGGTGGCCGCCGACGATCGCCAGGTTCTTGCGCGGCGGGATCAGGTAGACCGTGTCGGGCTGGACGCGCGTGCCCTCGTCGGCGACGAGCACCGGCATCTCGGTGTGGCGCGCGAGCAGCTCGGCCATCAGGCTCTTGTGGTCGGGCGCGAGGTGCTGCACGACCACGAACGCGGCGCCCGAGCGCGCGGGCATGCGGTCGAAGAACGCGGCGAGGGCCTCGAGGCCGCCCGCGGAGGCGCCGAGGCAGACGACGTGGCTCGGCGCGTGCGTGGGGCCTGGCGCGGGCGCAGGCGCGGGGTCCGTTCCTCGGGTGTCATCCTCCGACCCGGCCATGGGAGCGACGGTATCATGAACGCCGTTCGAGGGGCGTGCGACGGGGCAACGCCGAATCTTACGAGTGCGTCGGGTTCGAGTCGGTCGGTTCGCGAGTGCGGGCGGCGGATCCCACGCGGAGCTGCGGGAGGAACCCCCGTCCGCGCGGTGTCCGGACGGCGGACACCTGTCACTGTCACAAGGGCGGGGCGACCCGCAGGAAGGCGTCGGCGGTCACCTCGTCGAGCGCGTACCCGAGGGACACAGCTCGAGCCGCGGGTCGTGGAGGTTCGGCAGGACGGCGTCGCGGGCGTCAGCCGATCACGCTCGGCCACACGCGGCCGAGCCAGGCGCGAAGCGCCGCGCCCTCGCGCCACTTGGCGTCGGCCGGGTCGATCGCGGGGCTGGCGAGCCGCAGCTCGTCGATCGCGGCCTCGACGGAGGCGGCGACCCGGCCGTCGTCGACGAGCACCAGCGCCTCGGACTCCCAGTAGCCGGCGGTGACGTCGAGGTTGGCGCTGCCGAGCGCGACGACGCGGCCGTCGGCGCACACGAGCTTGGCGTGGACGTGCGGGCGGACGAGCCCGAGCTGGGCGTCCCAGCCGGTCGGCGGGGCGATCGCCAGCTCGCGCACGTCGGCGCCGGCCTCGATCAGGGTGGCGAGGCGGGCGCGGACGAGCGCGTCGGCGAGGGCGCGGATCGAGCCGCTGCCGGGGAACGCGACGTCGTCGCCCCAGGCCGGGCGGGCGCGGCCGACGAGCACCGAGAGCGCGACGCCGCGGGCGAGCGCGCGCAGGAGCGCGTGCTGGACCTCGAGCTGCAAGGGGAAGCTGTTGACGACGAGCAGGCGCGACTCGGCGGTCTCGATCAGGGCGAGGTAGGCCTCGAGGGTGTAGGCGTCGGCGAGGCCGTGGTGGACGACGACCCGCAGCGCGGCGTCGCCGGCCGGCGGCGGGGCGTCGATCGCGAACGGGGCGCCGCCGGCGGCGAGCCAGGCCTGGGCGAAGGTGGCGTCGAGGGTGGCGACCGCGGGGCCGTCGATCGCGGCGCTGGCGTCGAACCACGGGACCTCGGAGTACGGCGAGCGCCGGGTGACGCGGGCCTCGGCGAACGAGCGGTAGTACTGCTTGCCGAGGTTGCGGCCGCTGACGATCGCGCGGGCGCCGTCGACGACGAGCAGCTTGCGGTGGTCGCGTTGCTTGAGGTCGGCGAGCGAGGGGACGTGCTGGATCGGCCGCGAGGCCCGCAGCTCGACGCCGGGGGCCGCGGCGAGCCGGCGCAGCAGGGCGTTCTCGACGCCGAACGAGCCGTGCAGGCTGTAGAGCGAGTCGACGAGGACGCGGACCTCGACGCCGCGCGCGGCGGCGGCGACCAGCGCGGCCTCGACCTCGCGCGTGACCTCGTCGTCCTCGACGATGTACCACTGGGCGTGGACGCGGCGCGTCGCGGAGTCGATCCGGGCGAGCAGCTCGCGGCGCGCGGCGGCGTTGTCGAGCTCGACGTGGACGCGGTGGCCGGGCTCGCGGCGCGAGGCGGTCATCAGGTCGAGGCGCGCGGACAGGCGGTCGGCGGCGGCCGGCGGCGGGGGGCGGTAGGCGGCGGCGAGGCGGGCCGGGAGGTCGGCGAGGTCGTCGGGGGTGAGGACGGCGAAGCCGTCGGCGCGGGCGCGGCCGGGGGCGCGGGCGAGGACGAGGTCGACGCGGGCGCCGCGGAGGCGCAGGCGGGCGGCGGCGCGGCACAGGCGGACGGGGGCGACCTCGACGTGGACGTCGGTCGCGTCGCCCTCGTCGAGGAGGTCGCGGACGTCGAGGACGTGCGGGCGGCGGAAGCCGGCGGCGAGCCAGCGGGCGCGCAGCTCGCGGGCGGCGACGTCGGGGGTGAGGCGGACGCAGAAGACGGCGCGCGCGTCGTCGTCGTCGAGGGCGGCGCGGACGGCCGCGAGGGCGTCGCCGTCGATCCTCGCGTCGACGAGGGCGAGCCGGCGGGTGCCGGCCTGGGCGACGCGGACGACGACGTCGATCGCGGCCAGCGGATCGGCGCCGTCGACGGGGCGGCCGAGGCCGATCGAGGCCTCGCCGAGCTCGCTCCGGAGGAGGCGCAGGCGGCCGCCCTGGGCCTGCGCCGTCGCGACCCGCCTGCCGCCGGCGACGACGTCGATCGGGCCGTCGGCGAGCGGGGCGGCGCTGCCGAAGGTGCCGAGGCGCTCGAGGCGGAGGTCGAGCGGGTCGGGCGAAGAAGAAGATGGTTCGGGCGGGCAGAGGACGTCGCAGGCGTCGAGCTGGCCGTCGCGCGGGCGCGGGACGGCGGCGGGCGCCGGGGCGAACACGATCGGCCGGGCGACCCGCGAGAGGGCGCGCAGGGCCAGGCGGACGGCGACGTCGGGCAGGCCGGCGCCGACGTCGGCGGACAGCAGCAGGGCGTCGGCGTGGTGGCGCTCGGCGAGCGCGTCGGGGGCGCGGGCGGCCGAGAGCCAGCCGCCGGCGAGTGATTCGAGCGCGACGTCGGCGCGGATCCCCGCGACCTCGCGCAGGGCGGCGCGGTCGACCGCGAGGCGGGGATCGAGGGCGCCGAGCGCGAGCAGGACGACGGCGTGGCGGGCGTCGCAGCGGTCGCGGAGGAACGCGCCGATCGCCGCGAGCGAGTCGGCGCGGCCGTCGAACGGGTGGAGGTAGCGGCGGAGCTGCGGGGGGCGATCGGGGAGCAGGGCGCCGACGGCGGTGGTCAGGCCGCGGGCGCGCGCGAGGTCGAGCGCGAGGCCGGCGACGGTCTCGCGGGCGGCGTCGCCGAACGGGCCGAGGACGACGAGGTCGCAGGTGCGGGCGTCGATCGCGGCGAATAAATTCCGGGTCGGGCCGGACAGGACGACCTCGCCGTCGACCGCGAGGCCGGAGCCGGCGAGGCGGGCGGTGAGGGCCTGCAGGACGGCGTCGCCGCGCTCGAGCGCGGCCTCGGCGGCGGCGAGGTCGGGCTCGGCGAGCGAGAGGCGGCCCGGCTCCGGGGCGCAGACGAGGATCTGCAGGCGCGTGGCGTCGTCGGCGAGCGCGCGCGCGAGGGCGACGACCGGGTCCGGGTCGTCGGCGAGCGAGACGGCGAGCAGCGGGGCGACGAACATCGGCGCGTCCGGGGAGCGTAGACCAGCGGCGGCGCGGGGGCGACGAGCGGCGCGCGGGTCCGCGCGCGGTCGGGTAGAGTCGGCGGCGATGCAGCGGCGACCGCTCGGCGACACCGGCCTCCATGTCTCGATCCTCGGCCTCGGCGCCGGGCCGCTCGGCGATCCCGCGCTCGCCGAGGCGGACGCGGAGGCGCTGGTGCTCGCGGCGCTGGGGCTCGGCGTGACGCTGATCGACACGGCGCCGTCGTACGGGGCGAGCGAGGCGCGGCTCGGACGGATCCTCCGCGGGCGCCGCGACGGCGTGGTGCTGTCGACCAAGCTCGGCTACGGGGTCGCGGGGGTGCCGGACTGGACGGGGCCGTGCATCACGGCGGGCGTCGAGCGGGCGCTGCGGGTGCTGGCGACGGACCGGATCGACGTCGCGCACCTGCACTCGTGCCCGCCGGAGGTGCTCGCGCGCGAGGAGGTGCTGCGCGCGCTCGAGGAGGCGGTCCGCGCGGGCAAGGTGCGGGTGGCGGCGTACTCGGGCGACGACGCGGGGCTGCGGGCCGCGCTGGCGCTGCCGGTGTTCCGCTCGTTCCAGGCGAGCGTCAACCTGGTCGATCAGGAGGCGCTGACGCGGGCGCGGCCGCAGGGGGCCGGGCTGCTCGGCAAGCGGACGCTGCTCAACGCGGCGTTCGCCGGCGAGGCGGCGGCGGGGCGGCCGGACGTGCAGGAGTACTGGCGGCGGTGGCTGGCGCTCGCGCCGGCGCTGCCGCGGGAGGTGATCGACGAGCCGACGGCGGCGGCGCTGCGGTTCGCGGCGTACGCGGGGCCGGACGCGGTGCTGGTCGGGACGCGGCGGGCCGAGCACCTGCGCGCGGCGGCGGAGGCGATCGCCGCGGGGCCGCTGCCGCGGGCGGTCGAGGCGGCGGTGCGCGAGGCGTGGGCGCGGCACCGCTGGCCGGGGATGATCTGAGCGCGCTTGCGCGCGGGCGGGGATCGTGGTCTCTGGCGGCGAGCATGAAGGGCGTCGAGATCGTCGAGGACCAGGCTTTCTTCTCCGGCAGCACGGCGGACCTCCAGCGGGCGATCGCGGGCGGGGCGCTCGATCGGTGCGCGTCGCTGACGGTCGAGGGCAAGCTGACGGCGGTGCCGCCGGAGATCGCCCGGCTGACGCGGCTGCGCGAGCTGATCCTCGACACCGACACGCTGCAGACGATCGACCCGGCGATCTTCGCGTGCGCGCGGCTGGTCAAGCTGGTGGTGCTGTCGAACCAGATCAAGGAGCTGCCGGCGGGCGGGTGGCGTCGGCTCGGCGCGCTCGAGGCGCTCGAGGTGACGACGTCGCGGGCGCTGCGGGGCTTGCCGGAGGACGTCGGGGAGGCGCCGCGGCTCGGCGGCGAGTTCGACCTGACGCCGCAGACGAAGCTGACGGCGCTGCCGGGGTCGTTCGGGCGGCTCGCGGGGGTGACGATCCTGCGGCTGCCGCCGGGGGTCGCGGCGCCGGAGCCGATCGCGGGGATGACGGCGCTGCGGCGGTTGACGCTCCGCAAGGTCGAGCGGCTGCCGGAGGACATCGGGGCGCTGCAGCAGCTCGAGTCGATCGACGCGCAGGACTGCCCCCTGACGGCGGTGCCGACGTCGATCGGCGGGGCGGCGGCGCTGAGCGGGCTGACGATCGCGGGCTCGCAGGTGCGCGCGCTGCCGGACAGTCTGACGCGGCTGCCGCGGCTGTCGGACCTCGACGTGTCGAACACGCCGCTCGCGGCGCTGCCGGAGGCGATCGGGGCGCTGCCGCTGACGCGGCTGCGGCTGCAGCGGACGGCGATCACGCGGTTGCCGGCGAGCCTGGCGGCGGCGGACAGGGTGCGGGTGTACTTGCCGGCGGAGCACAAGGGCGCGATCGAGGCGTCGAGCGCGGAGGTGCTGGCGGCGCTCGGGTCGCGCGCGAGCTTCGAGGCGTGAGGCGGGCCCTTCTGCGGGCGGCGGCGATCGACTACAACGGGCGGGCATGGCCCGGCGCATGCGCAGCCGCGAGCACGAGTCGTTCCGCCGCGAGGAGACGTTCCACGCGGCGCCGCACGCGTTGACGGAGGAGGTGCTCGAGCCGGAGCGCGAGGGGTCGGTGCAGCGCGAGGACGTCGCGCCGGGGGTGTACGTGCTGCACCGGGTGATGTCGCCGCGCGAGTGCAAGCGGCTGGTCGCGGCGGCCGAGGCGATCGGGTTCTCGCACGCGGGGCTGGCGATCGGCGACGACACGTACCGGGTCAACCTCGCGGTCCGCAACAACCTGCGGGTGGTGCTCGACTCGCCGGCGCTGGCGGCGGGGCTGTGGGCGCGCGTGCGCGCGCTGGTCGAGCCGCAGCACGAGGGCTCGCCGGTGGTCGGGCTCAACGACCGGTTCCGCGTGTACCGCTACGAGCAGGGCCAGCGGTTCTTCCCGCACGTCGATGTCCGCACGGGGGTGCCGCGCGGGGAGACGCGGGCGTCGGTGGTGATCTACCTGAGCGACGCGTTCGCGGGCGGGGCGACGCGGTTCTTCGAGCTCAAGGACAAGGCGAGCCGCCGCGGCGAGGGGCGCGGCCGCAAGTTCAACAACAAGGAGCGGTTCGCGGTGCGGCCGCCGGTCGGGAGCGCGGTGGTGTTCGACCACCTGCTGCTGCACGAGGGGGCGGAGGTGACCGCGGGGGTCAAGTTCGCGGTCCGCTCGGACGTCGTGTACGCGGAGTGAGCTGTCCCGAGGGACAGCGAGGTCAGCGCTGCGAGTAGCAGTGCTTCTCTTGCGGGCCGCAGCGGATCCGGACGTGCATGTGGGCGCGGTGGCCCTCGACGTGGCGGATGATGCCCTTGTTGGTGCGGGGCTTGGCGGGCCACTGCAGCCACAGGTCGAGCTGCTCGCGGTCGGCGCCGGCCTCGCGGGCGGCCTTGTAGATCCGTTTCTGCAGCCGGTAGTCGAGGAAGATGTACTCGACCTCGCCGGTGTCGAGGAAGGCGCGGATCAGGTTCCAGGTCGCCTTCCAGTCGACGTCGGCGGAGGTCGGGTGCTTCTTGTCCTGGGCCGAGGCGAGCAGCGGGAGGCGGATGTCGATGTCGCGGCCGCTCTGGTGCGACTTGTGCGGGCGGAACCGGCCGCCGCGCGGCCTGCTCATGCCGCCGATCACGACCTGGCCCTTGTAGCCGCTGTCGTGGCGGAAGCGGGTGAAGGCGGCCAGCATCTGCACGATCGTGTGCGTCGAGCCGTACTCCTCCTCGGGCTTGCGGCGGGTGTAGAGGTCGGGGCGGTCGGGCAGCTCGACGCCGCGGACGAGCTTGCCGCGGCTCGGCTTGCCGATGCTGAGGCCGCCGCCGCGGACGCGGATCTGGCCGAGCTTGGTGGCGAGGGCGACGCTCGGGGCGAGCTCGAGGTCGCGCCAGGCGACGATCTTGTGCTTCTTCTTCGGGTCGAGCTTGTCGCCGATCCGCGGGTTCATCTTGCGCAGCTGGGCGACGTCGACGCCGAGCTGCTTGGCGACGGAGTCCCAGGTGTCGCCGCGCTTGACGAGGTGCTCGACGCGCTCGCGCGGGGGCGGCGGGTTGGTGGTGTGGACGCGGAGCTTCTTCTTCTTGCTCGGGATCGGGGCGTCGGCCTTGATCCCGTTCCAGCGGGCGACGTTGGCCGCGGTGACGCCGTAGCGCCTGGCGATGTCCTCGACGGTGTCGCCCGGGGCGACCTTGTGGTCGACCCACACCGGCTTGCTCGCCGGCGGCTCGCTCGGCTCGGGCAGCCGGACCTCCGGGTCGGGGTCCGGCGGCTGGGCCAGCAGCTCGCGCTCGATCGCCTCGAGCTCCGACTCGGGGTCGCCGCCCTCGTCGTCGCCGTCGAGGTCCTCCTCGCCGCCGTCGGCCTCGAGGTCCGGCTCGTCGGGGTCGGGGACCGACTGCGGGCCGGTGACGTCGCGGCGCAGCGGGCGGACCTGGGACGGGCCCTTCGACTTCTTGGCCGGCTTCTTCTTCTTGGTCGACTTCTTCTTGGCGGACTTGCCGGCGGCCTCGGCCTCGCGCGCGAGCGGCGGCGTCAGGTTCGCGCAGGCGAGGACCAGCAGCACGACCCACCACGCGGCGAGCCGGCGCAGGGCGCCGGGGCGGGCTGAGCGGTGGGGCGGGGTCGACGACATGCCGGATCAGCGGAGCATCGGGCACGGTAGCAGACGATGCCCGGGCCGAGAACCAGCGAGGGCGGACGTCTGTTCCCGGGGGCACGCGCCGGGCCTCGGCTGTCCCTTGGGGGCCGCGACCGGCGAGCCTGGGCGCCTGCGCGGCCGCCCGGGCGAGAATTTTTATTGCAATGGAATTGCAAGTCGGGCCGCGGGCCCGCGGCGCGCGCGGCGGTGCGGGCGTGAGATCTCCCGGCTCACTTGCGGGGCTTTTTGCCCTCAGCCCTGGCCTCGGGCGCGGCGTCGGCGACGCCGAGCACGCGCAGGACCTCGGGGTAGACCTTGTCGGCGAAGTACTCGCTGCCGGCCATCGTGAAGTGAATGCCGTCTTCTTCGCGCAGCGGCTGGTCCTTGCGCTTGCCGACGGTCGCGCGGTCGAGCAGCTTGCCCGAGCCGTCGGTGAGGAAGGGGGTCGTGTCGAGGTACGAGGCGGCGTCGCCGAGCTCGCCGATCGCCTGGCTCTGCAGTTCGCGGATCGTCTCCAGCTTCTGCTCGAAGCCGGTCGTCGCGGTCCGCGGCAGGCCGAGCCACAAGACCTTGCGGCCGTCGGCGGAGATCTCGCGCAGGAAATCGCCGACGCGCGACTTGTAGGCGTCGTTCCAGCCGTCGGACTTCCAGGCGACCCGCTTGCCTTTTCCGGACTTGCTCGTCAGGTCCTGGCCGTCGTTGCCGCCCATGATCACGACGACGAGGTCGGGCTTGTGCTGCTCGACCGCCTTCTTGGCCTCGGACTCCCAGTCATAGAAGTCGGGGCGGGCGAGGCCGGTCGCGCTCTTGGCCTTGCGGGCGCACTCGAGGTCGGGGTGGGCGTCGAGGCGCTTCTCGAGCAGGGCGCCGAAGCCGGTCGCGGCGAGGCTGTCGCCGAGGACCAAGATCTTCCGCGGGGTCTGGGGTGCGGTGGCGTCTGCGGATGCGGGCTCGTCCGGAGTGCCGGGAGCGATCGCCGGGGCGGAGGCCTCCGGCGGCTTGGCCGCGACAGGCTCGGGGGCGGGTTCGGGCGCCGGGGCGGGCTCGGCGGTCGGGATCGCGGCGGGCGGCGGCGTGACGGGCACGGGGGTCGGGGACGCGGACTTGTCCGCGGCGCACCCGAGGGCGCAGGTCAGGGCCAGGGGAGGAAGGAGCCGCAGGGACCGGAGCATGGGGCCACGCCTATAACCGGAAGGCGGCCGGGAGGAAAGAAGGTGGAGGAAGCGGCGGGCGGTCGCAGGGGCGAGACCGTCCGCAGGGACCGCCGGCCCGCCGGCTGCAGCAAACGGCGTCCCGGCCGGGAATGGCGCCGGACCAGGGCCGGTAAATGCGCCGCTGGCAAGCCCCGTGAAGCTGTGAAACACTCGTCGGGTCTGTCACGCACAGGAGCGATGGCCATGCGCAACACCGACACTTCCCTTGCATCCTCGATCTCCCGCTGGAAGACAGCGCGGAAGATCATCCTCGGCTCGATCGTCCTCGCGGGCTCGATGGCCACCTCGGCCGCTCTGCTTCACCGCTACGCCGGCGTCGACTGCAAGGCTGCCCAGCAGCGGGTCGCCGAGCGCGGCTACATGTACAGCGGCATCGGGGCCGTGATCCAGCAGCGCGGCGACGCGGTCGTCGTCCGCAGCGTCCTCCCTGGCGCCCCCGCAGACGGCGTTCTGCGCGAGGGCATGCACCTGATCTCGGTCGACGGCGTGTACCCCGTCAGCGTCGAGGACTGGGCGGCGACCCTGCGCGGGCCGGCCGGCACCAGCGTCACGATCGAGGTCGCCAGCCGCTGCGGGCACAAGTTCGTGACCCTCGAGCGGAAGATGATCCACGTCCAGAAGTGAGCACGGGGCGGCGCGCTGCCCTGTGCCGGACGCCCGCGGCTCCTCCGGCGCGCTCGCGCCCGGGGAGCCGTTCGCGTTTTTTTGGCCTATATAGCCCTGCATGACCGCTGCCGCCGACCACGACGCCCGGGTCCAGACGATCGCCGCCCAGGTCCGCGACAAGATCGGCCGCGGCGAGCCGGTCCACATCGACAAGGGCGGGGTCCACCACGTCGTGCCGCTGCCCGGCGACCCGCGGTTCCGCAGCCGGCCGATCGACGTGTCGCCGCTGCGCCGGGTGCTGCAGGTCGACCGCGAGGCCCGGCGCTGCGTCGCCGAGCCGGGGATCAGCTTCGCCGAGCTGGTCGACATCACGTTGCCGTACGGGCTGGCGCCGGCGGTCGTGCCGGAGCTCGAGGGGATCACGATCGGCGGGGCGGTCGCCGGGTGCGCGGTCGAGTCGAGCTCGTACCGCGTCGGCGGGTTCTTCGACACCTGCCGCGAGCTCGAGCTGGTCACCGGCGCCGGCGAGGTGCTGACGTGCTCGCGCGAGCATGAGCCTTTCCTTTACGACATGGTCCATGGGTCCTACGGGACGCTGGCGATCCTGACCCGGCTGACCTTCGACCTGGTGCCGGCGGGGCCGTTCGTCGAGATGAGCTACGAGCGCTACCGCGACCCGGGCGAGTTCTTCAAGGCGATGAAGGCCCGCTGCGACCTGCGCGACGTCGAGTTCATCGACGGGATCGTGCACGGGCCGGAGGAGCTGGTGCTGTGCCTCGGGCGGTTCGTCGACAAGGCGCCGTACGTCAGCGACTACCGCTGGCTCGACATCTACTACAAGAGCACGCGGACGCGGACGGTCGACTACCTGACGACGCGCGACTACTTCTTCCGCTACGACACCGAGTGCCACTGGCTGACGCGGACGGTGCCTGGCCTCGAGAACAGGTTGGTGCGGCTCGCGGCGGGCAAGTTCGTGCTCGGCTCGACCAACCTGATCCGCTGGTCGAACCGGCTCGCGCCGGTGCTCGGCGCGCTCAAGCGGCGGCCGGACGTCGTCGTCGACCTGTTCGTGCCGTACCGCCGGATCCTCGACTTCTACGACTGGTACGCCGACGAGCCGCGGTTCTATCCGCTGTGGGTGATCCCGTACCGCGTGCCGCGGTGGTACCCGTGGCTGTCGCCGGCGATGCAGCAGAGGATGGCCGACCCGCTGCTGGTCGACTGCGCGATCTACGGCATGCCCAACGGCGATCCCGCGCGCGACTGGTCGCAGGTGCTCGAGGAGCAGACGTTCGCGTGCGACGGGGTCAAGACGCTGATCTCGCGCAACCACTACACGCGCGAGCGCTTCTTCGAGATCTACGACGAGGCGAACTACGCGGCGGCGAAGCGGCGGCTCGATCCGCACAGCGTGTTCCCCGGGCTGTACGAGAAGCTGCACCGCGTCGGTTGACGGGCCGCGCGTTCGAGGTCCGCGCGGGCGGGCGCGGGCGTCCTCGCGAGCCCCCCGCGTCGGTCGGGCTCGCGGCGGATCATCGCCGGGTGGTTGAGGAATCCCGTGTTGCGATCGGCGGGCGGGGCTCTGGACAGCCGCGGGGCGGCGGTCCATCTTTCCGGCCATGACTTACCTGAACCTTGTTATGCGTGCGGCGAGCCTCGCCGCGGGGATGCTCCTGATCGCCGGCTGCCCGGACAAGGGCGCCGAGACCGACACCGACTCCGGGTCTGCCACCGACGCCGACCCGACGACCGGCGGCGCGACGACGACCGCGACCGACGGGGTGGTCACCGGCGAGACGCCGACGACGACCGACGACGGCGGGACGATGGGCGGGACGCAGGGCGCGACCGAGGGGACGACGGCGAGCGAGCCGACGACGACCGACCCGGGCACGACGACCGGGGGGACGACCGGCGGCGGCTCGGCCGAGTTCGAGGCGTCGTGCGCGGCGGCGTGCGACAAGCTGCTCGCGTGCCCGCTGCCGCCGCCGATCCCGCCGCTGTTCCCCGACCTCGAGTCGTGCGTGGCGGAGTGCGTCGCCAGCGTCGACCCGGGCGCCGACCCGGCGTGCTTCGAGGCGACCGCGGCGGCCAACAATTGCTTCGCCGGCTTCACCTGCGACCAGCTGGTCGACGCGTTCGTCAACGAGGAGCTCGGCGAGTGCACCGACGAGCAGGAGGCGGCCGACGCGGTCTGCCTGACCTGCGAGAGCTTCGGCTCGGACGGCCCGAACGGCTGCTCGATCGGGCTCACGTGCCCCGGGCTGGCGACCGAGGAGTACGTGTGCGAGGGCGACACCTGCACGTGCGTGACGGACGGGATCCCCGGCGCGACCTGCCCGGCCGACGACTTCTGCTCGCTCGACTTCGACGCGCAGAGGGCGGCCGGCCTCGCGTGCTGTGGCGTCGAGTTCTGAGGACGGCGATCAGACCGGTTGGCAGGCGATCGCGGGTCGTGTAGGTTGCCGCAGCGATGCAGCAGCCGGATGACCCGCGCCTCGCGTATGTCCTCCTGTACACCGACGGCGCGTGCTCCGGGAACCCGGGGCCGGGCGGCTGGGCGTACGTGCTCAAGCACCCGGCGAGCGGCAAGCAGCGCGAGGAGTCCGGCGGCGAGCCGCACACGACCAACAACCGGATGGAGCTGCTCGCGGTGATCCGCGGGTTGATGGTGCTCCGCCGGCCGATGACCGTCGAGCTGTACTCGGACTCGCAATATGTCCTGAAGGGCCTGTCCGAATGGCTGCCCGGGTGGAAGCGCGCGAACTGGCGCACCGCCGACAAGAAGCCGGTCAAGAACCAGGACCTGTGGCAGTCGCTCGACGGGCTGATGCAGACGCACACGGTCCGGTTCCACTGGGTCCGCGGGCACAGCGGCCACCCGGAGAACGAGCGCTGCGACCGGCTCGCCGTCGCCGCGCGCGACGCCGCGCGCAGCGGTCGACTCCCGGCGCCCAAGGTGGACGCGCCGGCGGGCGTCAGCGCTGATAAACGATGACGTTGTGGACGAGGGCGTGGGTGCGGCCCGGGTTCTCGTAACTGTGCGGGATGTCGGCGGCGAAGCTCGCGGCGTCGCCGGCGGCGAGCTCGTGGACCTCGTCGCCGACGCGCAGGCGGAGCTGGCCGACGAGCACGGTGACGCTCTCGGCGGTGCCGGGGGCGTGCGGCTCGGAGGCGTGGACGGCCCGCGGGGCGAGACGCAGCTCGTAGACCTCGACGCCGGGCAGCACGCCGGCGGGGGTCAGCGGGCGGCTCTCGAGCTGGCCGTCGGCGGAGCGGAGGACCCGCTGGTCGCGGCGCGGCAGCACGCTGACGCGCTCGGTCTTGTCGGCGCCGAGCAGCGACGAGAACGGGACCTCGAGGCCGGCGGCGATCTTCCACAGGATCGCGATCGTCGGGTTGGTCTTCGCCGTCTCGACCTGCGACAGGCTCGCCCGCGAGACGCCCGAGCGGCGCGCCATGTCGTCGAGCGAGTAGCCGCGGGCCTTGCGGAGCGCGCGGATGTTGTCGGCGAGCCGGCGCGTCAGCTCGGCCGCGCCGATGTCGCCCTCGCCGAGCAGCATCGCCTCGGTGGCGCCGTCGTCGGGCGGGTCTGGGGGCTCCGGGGCCGACGAACGTCGAGTGCGGGAGGCCATCGCGATCGGCCCCTTATAGGCCGGCGCCCGCCGCTCTGCAAGGGCGAGCCGCCGCGAGGCCCGCCGCTGGCTCGCCGCCGGCCTGGATGGGGCCGCCCTCCGCGGCGCTGCCCGAGGGCGCTTTGTGGCGGAGCCCCGCCGCCACATTCCGGGCACAGGCCGGGCGGCCTGGCCGGCGGACGGCCTCGTTTATGGAAGGGCGAGCGCCGCCGAGCGAGCGCGCCCTTCAAGGCCAAGGCCGCAACCCTCGCGCAGCGTCCGGAGGTCGCGGCGCGTCGGCCGGACGCCCGCGGCCCGACGGGCGAGCCCACGGCCGCAAGAGCGGATCGCCCGGCGCGCGCGTCGACCTCGCGCGCGCCGCGTGACGGCGGCTCGTAAGGACATGTCCGCCCGGCCATGGCCCGAGAGGCTGCCTCTCCGCGCCGCCGCCGTCACGGGTCGCGCGCGAGTTCGCGCGCGATGGCGGTGGCTGCGGAGGGCGGGGTCGACCGGCGACGCGGCGCGCGTGCTCATGCGACGCGTGTGGCGGGTGTTCGAGGGCGCTGCGACGACCCGGTGCGGGCGCTACGGGGCGCGACGTCGGCGAAGGGGCGAGATCGATCCGTGGGGTCCGACGCGGGATTGCGCGCGGCGGACGACCGTGCTTAGTAGAAGAGGCCATGCGGCTGGCCCGGGCAGTTTGCGTCCTCTCGAGCGGCGTCGCCGCGGTGGGCTGCCCGGCGCCCGCGTACGAGGGCGTGATGGACGAGCCGCTGACGAGCGGGGCCCCGGCCGAGTCGCCGTCGACCGGCGAGGCGCCGACGAGCGCGGGCGCGAGCGAGGGAGTCGTGACGACGACCGAGAGCCCGACCGGCGGGCCACCCGAGGAGACGAGCGCGGGCGCGGCGACGTCCGGCGACGCGCCGACGCTGCCACCGGTGATCGAGGCGGTCGAGCTCGCGCCGCCGGTGCTCGAGTGGCCGGGGGCGATCGAGGTGACGGTGACGACGAAGTCCGCCGCGGGGGTGCGGATGGCGTTCGGCGGCGCGCAGGTCGAGCTCGTGCCGGCGGGCCCGGACCAGTTCACCAGCCAGCTGCCGTTCCACTCGCACCTGGCCAATGGGGCATACAAGGCGCAGTTCGTGCCGTGGAGCGGCGGGCGCGAGGGCGCGGCCGAGACGCGGATGTTCGCGGTCGACCTGCCCGACGGCGGGACCGAGATCTTCTGGGAGGCGATCGGCGAGCTCGGCAAGGGCGAGGTCGCCGGGCTCGCGGTGCTGCCGGACGGCGAGGTCGTCGAGTTCGGGACGCTCGTCGGGCCGCCGTCGCGCTGCTACCTGCGGCGGCGCCACTCGGACGGGGGGTGGACGCTCTCCGAGGACGTCGTGCTGCTGCCCGAGGCGCCGTGCGCGGCGATCGACGTCGGGGTCGACGCGGACGACGGGTCGCTGTACCTGCTGGCGGACCGCAGCGGCGACGGGGTGCTGTCGTGGTGGCTCGCGCGGATGGAGGGGTTCGGCGGGCCGACGACGAACGTGCGCTTCGGCGCGCCGAAGGAGACGGCCCGCGCGCTGGCGCTGCAGCCGGGGCGCGCGGCGGTCTGCGGGACCCAACCGACCGGGAAGTTCGACGTCGACGCCGCGGTGTGGATCTTCCCGTTCGGGAAGGAGGGCAGCACGCGGGCGTTCGACTATTTGCCGCCGGGGTGGATCGAGAAGCACCAGATCGTCGAGACGGCGCAGGACTGCGCGCTCGTCGGAGACCGCCTGGTGCTCGTCGGCAGCGCGTTCGGCAAGCACGATCCGGTCAACGTGAACGCGCCCCAGCTCGAGCGCCTGTTCGTGCTCGAGTACGGGCTCGGGCCGCAGACCGAGCAGTGGACGGTCGACGGCGATCCGAAGGACCTGGTGACGCAGAGCCGCGGGCACGCGCTCGCCGTCGACGACGAGGGCCGATACGTCGTCGCGGGCTCGACCTGCGGCGCCCCCTGCGGCGCTCCCACCGCCGATCTGCGGCGCTACGCGCCCGGCGGCGCGCTCGAGTGGTCGCTGGAGCTCGCGTCGCAGCTGACGCCGGCGCGCGCGCTCGCGTGGCACCCGGGCGGGTACGTCGTGCTCGCGGGGGCGGCGGAGACGGGGCCCTGGACGTCGGCGTTCTTCGTCCAGGCGTGGCAGCCGGAGGCGTACCCGGCGCTGTGGTCGTTCGACAAGAACGTGCTGCCGACGCTGCACATGGCGACCGCGGTGGTGATCGGTCCGTTCGGACAGGTGTACACCGGCGGCGTCGGCTCCGACGGCTACCCGGCGGTCGCGTTCATCTACGGCTGAGCGGGCGCGCCGCTCACTTCGGGATGAAGTCCGAGCAGGCGGCGGCGACCAGCTCGGTCGCGTCGGCGAACGCGGGGCCGTAGTCGTCGACGAGGTTCGACTCGACCTGCCAGTACGGGAACTTCTGGACCATCTGGCACAGGCGATCGGCCTGGTCGTCGACGCAGTTCGGGGCGAAGAAGCCGAACATGACGACCGAGCCGGGGTCGCCGTGCTTGGCGTCGAGGATCGTCTGCGCCCACTCGTCGGGGGTGCCGGGTGACCAGCCGTCGTGGCCGCCCATCAGGAAGGTGACCATCAGCAGGGCGTCGTCGCGCAGGAAACCCTCGTTGCACCCGCCGGGGCCGTTCATCTCCGGGCTGACCGCCTCGGTCACGGCGATGCCGAGCGCGTCGCTGCCGCTGGTGCCGACCTGGGCGACGCAGGCGAACGTCTCCGCGAGGTCCGGCTGGGCCCGCGTCAGGTAGCGGCGCCCGTCGACGACCCCGCAGTCCTTGTTCGCGGCGTTGTAGCCGGCGTTGGAGACGTGGCCCGCGCCCCAGGTCTTGTCGCAGGCGGTCAGGGTGCCCAGCAGCTCGCAGGGGTAGTCGGGGACCTGGCAGGTCTGCGCGGCGCAGTCGCCCTCGTTGCAGAAGGAGAGGCCCCAGTCGTTGTCGCCGTCGACGACCATGATGTGGAAGTCGAAGTCGGCGAACCGGGCGGCGATCGTCGCGTGGAAGTCGGCGAACGCGTCGATCAACTTGCCCTGGACGGTCTGCATCACGTAGTGGCTCGACACGACGAAGAGCAGGTCGATCTTGCCGGCGCAGCCGGGCGGCTCGAGCGTGCCGAGGTCGGGGGCGCCGCCGAGGTCGCGCAGCGGGACGGTGGCGCCGGACGAGGCGGTGCTGTCCTCGGCCGGCGGGCCGGTCGAGGTGTCCGCCTCGCCGCCGCCGGTCCCGTCGGTGGTGCCGCCGGTGCTCGCGGGCAGGATCGGGCCGGTCGGCTCGAACGAGGCGACCGGCCCGGACGCGGGCGGGCAGCCCGCGAGCAGGCAGGTCGTCAAAAGCGCTGGGACGCCCGTGCGCATCCGATTGTCAACGTATCGCGCAGCGCGGATGCGCGCCATGTGAACGGGTGTGCAGGACGCGCGCACAGACGCGGGCGGACCCCCGCCTGCGCGGATCTGCGCGCGCGGCGAGGAGCGGACGGCGGTGAATCGTCGTTTCGCGGCGCTCGGGGGTCGCAGCCCCGCGCCGGCGACGGTGGTTCGAGCACGGCGACGACGCCGGACGATGCGCGAGCGGCCGCGCCGGCGCAGCGACCGGCGGGCCCGCGGCGGGAGGCTTCGGGGGCCGCCGGGCGACGGCGAGGACGGCGGACGACACGTCGAGGCCGCGACGGCCGGACCGGCGGACGCGACGGCCGGAGAGGCGCAGTCGGTGAAGGTGTCGGAGAGGACATGGTTTTCAGGACATGTCGTGAGGGCCTGGCGCTGCCGGGGCGGCCGGGGATCGAGGCGGGTTCTGGAGCAGGTCCATGGTCGGCGTTTCGGCTGGCCTTCGGGGCAGCCCGGCTCGCGGCGTCGACAGGGCCGAGGCGATCGCGCGGGCGCGGGTGCGCCGCGCGGGCCGGCGGCTGTTCTTTGGGTCTCGTGAGCCCCCAACTCGAGTTGGGTGGACCCAACGCGCGTTGGGCGCTTGTCAGGAGGGTGGTCCGGCGATACGTTCGCAGGATGTCGCGCCGGCTGGCCCCTCTCGTGCTCCTGTTCGCCGGGTGCCTCGACCCTGACGGCTACCCGCCGGTGACGAGCACGTCGAGCAGCTCGAGCGGGATGAGCGAGCAGGGGAGTTCGACGAGCGGAGAGAGCTCGTCGTCGCCCGGGGAGGGCAGCGGCTCGTCGTCGACCAGCGCGGGCAGCGACTCGGCGGCGATGACGAGCACGTCGACCGCGGCGAGCTCGAGCGGCGCGACGACGGACGAGGCGATGACGGCGGGCGACAGCACCGGGGCGGCGCCGGTGTGCGGCGACGGGGAGGTGAACGCGCCCGGGGAGGAGTGCGACGACGGCGACGCGGACGCCGAGGACGGCTGCGACAACGCGTGCGCGCGCGACCGGATCGTGTTCGCGACGAGCCTGAAGTTCTCGCCGGACTGGATCACCGGGCTCAAGCCGGCGGACGATCTGTGCAAGCAGCTGGCGAACAAGGCAGGGCTCGACAACCCGTTCAGCTTCAGCGCGTGGCTCAGCGACTCGACGGCGGACGCGATCGACCGGATCTACCCCGGGAAGGGGCGCTATCTGCGGCCGGACGGGGTGGTCGTCGCGGTGGGGGTGCAGCAGTTCACGTCGGGAGCACTGCTCGCGCCGATCCAGGCCGACGAGTACGGCGAGCCGCTCGAGTTCGAGTACGTGTGGACCGGCACTCGCCCAGACGGCACGCGCGTGCCCGAGGCCGGCCACTGCAGCGACTGGACGTCCAAGAACCTGCTCGAGAAGGGCCACATCGGGGATGTCGCCTCCAAGGACGGGCGCTGGACGTTCATCCCGCTCCCCGAGGTCAACCCGTTTCCCTGCATCGGGGATCTCCACCTCTACTGCTTCGAAGGGAAGTGAACGTCATGAACATGTGCACCTGGCTCGGCGGCCTCGCTCTGATCGTGAGCGTCGGCGCCTGTCACCAAGCGGTCTGGAACGAATCCTCGACCGAGGACGATCCGTCGACGGGGAGCTCGATGGGCCTCGGCAACTCGCCAGATCCCGCAGAGCCGACGACGAGCGGGGGACCGCCGACGACCGGAGACGGGGCGGCGACGACCACCGGGACCGGGGCGGCGACCGACACCGGGGACGAGCCGCAGACGACCGGATCCGCGGGTCAATGCGGCGACGCGTTGCTCGACCCCGGGGAGGAGTGCGACCTCGGAGACAACAACTCCGACCTCGGCGTCTGCACGCTGTTGTGCAAGGAGGCGACCTGCGGCGACGGGAAGCAGTGGGTGGGCGTCGAGGAGTGCGACCACGGGGAGGCCAACGACAAACAACAATACGGCGGATGCTCGGATAATTGCGAGCTCGCGGCACATTGCGGGGACGGGAATGTCGACGTCGGCTTCGAGGAGTGCGACCTCGGGGACGCCAACGGCACCGGGGAGTCGGTCGACGGCGAGGCGGCCTGCACGGACGGCTGCCGGTGGCAGGGGCGGCTGGTGTTCGTCACCAGCGCGAGCTACACGGGGGCGCTCGGCGGCGTCACCGGGGCGGACCTCAAGTGCCGCACGCTCGCCATGGCGGCCGGGCTCGCAAATTGGAACAAGTTCCGCGCGTGGATCAGCGACAGCGTCAGCTCACCGTCGACCCGCTTCCAGCAGCTCGACGTCGCGGACGAACCGTACGTGCTGCTGAGCGGACGGGTGCTCGCCGCGGACTTCAACGAGCTCGCCGACCTCGGTCCCCGGACCGGGATCGCGATCACGGAGACGGGCGCGGCGCTGTTCGAGCAGCTCGTGTGGACCAACACTTCGGCGTTCGGCGAGGTGTTCCACGCGGCGGATCACTGCGCGGAGTGGACCAGCTCGAGTCTTGCGACGGTGGCGCGTCTGGGGGTGAACGCGGTGGAGTTCGAGGAGGGCGCCGTGTGGGACACCTGGCGGTCCGAGCGTCTCTGGACGAGCTTCTCGACGAAGGAATGCGGCTCATTCGCTCGCCTCTACTGCTTCGAGGACGGCTGACGCGGGCGCGGGGTCAGAGCTGGTGGACGGCCCAGATCGCCCAGAAGTCGAAGGTGCGCTGCGGCGAGGCGGTCGCGCGGGCGCGGGGCTCGAGCTCCTTCGCGTAGAAGCCGCCGAGCTGGCCGCCGGCGGCGTGCAAGCGGGCGAGCGCGGCGGCGACGCGGGCGTCGTGGGCGGCGATCGCGGACGGCGGGAGGGCTCGCCAGCGTTCGGCGAGCTCGGCCTGGACGACGGGGAACCGGGCCTCGAGCTCGCGGAAGCGGGCGCGGTCGTCGTCGCCGAGCCAGCCGCGCTCGTCGGCGAAGTCGAAGCCGGTCAGCTCGAGCGCCCAGGCGTTGAGCTGCGCGGCATCGTCGACGATCGCGCGCAGCGAGTTCGCGGCCATGAGGTCAGGGTAACGGCCTTCTACTTCGCGCCGCAGCCCCACTTGCCGCCGCCACAGACGCACGCGAAGTCGCCGCCGGTCGTGCGGTAGACGCAGAACTCCGACTCTCCGCGCGGGCACGGGGCGCCCTTGGCCGGGACGGAGCGCGGACAGGACGAACTGCCCTCGACCGCGGTGACGGTGCCGGGAGAATTCGAGCCGCCACCTCCGCTCTTGCAGGCGAGGCCGAGGCCGAGGCCAGTGAGGCAGGCGAACACGAAAGCGAGGGGGCGGGGGGCCGTGATGCGCATGGGTGGGCGAGCGTCGCCCGCAGGCGCGCGGGCTGTCAATGCGGGACCGGGCCGCGCGGCGGAGAGACCGCGCATAACCGCGCGCTGCGCTGTTCGGGTCGGCAGCGGGGGATCGGGGGCGGCCGAGGAGCGCCGCGGGGCGGCGGACCGGAAGCGGGCTCAACCGTACGAAAGGGCGACCCGCGGCCCGACAGCGGGGGAATCTGGGCGCGGACCGGGAGCGGAGCGCCGCGGCTCGGGTCGGTCGTGGCTTGTTGCCGAGCCGAGTGACTCGCCCATGGTTCACGGCGTCGATGCCCCGCGGGGGACGCGTGATGCGTCTGTCCGAAGGGACATCTCAAGCAGCGGGCCCGACGTGCCCGTGTCGACAGAGGTACACCATGCCGAACAGCAACAAAGAAGGCAATCGGGGCGGACGCGGGTTCGCCGGGATGGACGAGGAGAAGCAGCGGGAGATCGCCAGCAAGGGCGGCAAGGCCGCGCACGAGAAGGGCACCGCGCACGAGTTCGACTCGGAGGAGGCCCGCGAGGCCGGCCGCAAGGGCGGCGAGGTCGTCAGCCAGGACCGCGAGCACATGGCGGAGATCGGGGCCAAGGGCGGCCACGCGTCGCACAGCAACCGCGGCGGCGGCGGGCAGCCGCAGTCGCAGTCGCGCAGCCAGGGCCAGGGCGAGGAAGGCGGTGGCGGTGGCGGCCGCGGGTTCGCCGGGATGGACGAGGAGAAGCAGCGGGAGATCGCCAGCAAGGGCGGCAAGGCGTCCCACGGCGGCAAGGGCAACCAGGACCGCTAGTGCCGCGCCCGGGGCCTGGTGATGCCGCCTCGCTTGGTCTCGTCGCCGCTGGCTTCGTTGGCGAAGCTCGTAGTACCGCCCAGTACAACGTCGCTTCGCCGCCTCGCCAGCGACGACGATCCCGGCGCGAGGCGGCATCACCAGGCCCCGCGCACGGCACCAGTGCCGCTGCCCATGACTTGAAAGACGGCGGGCGGCCGGTCGCGTGGCGACGGCCGCCTGTGGTCTTTTCGGGGCGGTGTCTCTTCGGACAGGCGGGCGGCGGCGCGGCGAGCGGCCTGGTCTTCCGGGCAGGCGGGCGGGCGGATGGCCTTTGGGTCAGGCGGAGTCGCCGGCCTTGCGCGGGCCGGCGAGCTTGACGCGGACGCCGGTCGCGGGGCCGAGGACGACGTTGCGGCGGCCGGGCTTGACCTCGCCGGGCTCGGCGAGCTCGAGGCGGAAGTTGCGGAGGAGGGTCGCCAGGACGAGCTTCATCTCGTAGGTCGCGAACGCGGCGCCGAGGCAGCGGCGGTGGCCGCCGCCGAACGGGGTGTACTCGAACGGGCTGAACTTGCGCTCGAGGAAGCGCTCGGGCCTGAAGCGGTGGGGGTCGGGGTAGAGGTCGGGGCGGATGTGCAGCAGGGCGGAGGCGACGGCGACGCAGGCGCCCGCGGGCAGGGTGTAGCCGCCGACCTCGAGCGGCCTGGCGAGCAGGCGCGGGGCGTCGGGGGCGATCGGATAGAGGCGCAGGGTCTCGTGGACGACCGCGTCGAGGTAGGGGAGGCGGGCGATCGCCTCCGGCTCGGGGCGTTCGCCGGCGGCGTCGAGCTCGGCGAGCAGGCGCTCGAGGCTGGTCCGCTCGCGCAAGAGCCAGTAGATCGCCCAGGCGAGCGCGATGCCGGTCGTCTCGTGGCCGGCGAACAGCAGGGTGATCAGCTCGTCGTGGATCTCGGGGTCGGTCATGCCCGAGCCGTCCTCGTGGCGGGCGCGGACCAGGAGGCTCAGGATGTCCTCGCCGGTCTCCTCGGGGCGGCTGCGGCGGGCGGCGAGCTCGGCGGCGAGCAGGAAGTGGCCGCGCTGCTTGGCCTTCTGCAGGCGGACCCACGGGCCGCGGCCGAAGAACGAGCGCTGCAGGAACGGGAAGAACAGCAGGCTCGGGGCGGCCGAGGCGACGAACTCGAGGATCGCGGCGCGGAAGGCGTCGACGCGCGCCGGGTCGACGACGCCGAACACCGCGCGGATGATCACCTCGAGCGAGATCCACTGCGAGGTCTCCTGGAACACGAAGGTCTCGCCCTGCGGCCAGCGGGCGGCGGCGGCGAGGGCGACGTCGCGGATCGTCTCGCCGTAGGCGCGCATGCGGTCGCCGTGGAAGGCGGGCATCAGCAGCCGGCGCTCGCGCTTGTGGCGGGCGCCGGACAGGAGGAGCAGCGAGTTCTCGCCGATCAGCGGGCGGACGGCGTCTGTCCCGAAGGGCAGGTAGGTGTCCGGGTCGGCGCTGAACACCTGCTGCGCGCCCTGCGGGCTGCCGACGATCACGACGGTGCCGTTGACGACGTCGGCGGTGAACGGGTCGCCGTACTTGTCCCGCGTCTGCGCGAGGTAGGTGTACGGGTCGCGCAGGTAGAGGTAGGTCTGGAGGAGGGGGATCCTCGGTCCCGGCGGGAGGGCGCGCTTGTCCACCGCGGGAGGGTGCGCCGCGGGAGGGTCGCCGTCAACGTGCGTGTCAGCGGATCTCGACCTGCGCGCCGGCCTGGCGCAGGCGCTCGGCGAGCTGCCTCGCCTCGTCGGGGTGGACGTACTCGCGCACGGAGGTCGGCGCCGACTCGACGAGCTTCTTGGCCTCCATCAGGCCGAGCGCCGGCAGCAGCTCGCGGACGGCCTTGATCACGGCGAGCTTGTCGGCGCCGAAGCTGGTGAGGACGACCGTGAACTCGGTCTGCTCGTGGGGTCCCGGCGGCGGGGCTCCCATGAACACCGGCGGGGGCGGCGGGGGCGGCTGCGGGCGCACGCCGAGGCGCTGCTGGAGCGCGTCGATCAGCGCCGCGAGCTCGGTGGTCGACAGGCGCTCGAGGTAGGCGACGACCTGGTCGCGGGTCAGGCTCACGGGGCACCCCCGGACTGCATCGCGCGCAGCAGGTCGACGAGGCGGGCGCGCTCGCTGGTGCGCGTGACGACCTTGCCGCGCGCGTCGAGGGTGTAGCGGACGCACAGGCGGCCCCCGGGTGTCCTTTGGGACAGGGCGGCCTCGGCCTCGTCGCGCGTCAGCTCGGAGAGGTTGAGGACGTGCAGTCGGCAGCGGTCGCAGTGGCGGGCGCGCGCGTCGCCGGGCATGGTGTCCCAGTTCTCGGCGCACGGCTCGGCGACGCGGAGGGTGTAGAGGTTCACGCCGCCAGGGGAGCGAGCGGGCGCGGCGGTGTCAAGGAGCGGGCAGGCGGGGTGGCGCGCGCGCGCGCGGTGCTGCATAACTGCGCGCCCGCGATGGACGCGCGAACCCGACTGACGGTGCTGCACGCGCAGCTGCGGGCCTGCACGGCCTGCCCGGCGATGATCGGGCCGGTCGTGCACGGGCCGCCGGTGACGAGCCCGGTGCTGCTGATCGGGCAGGCTCCGGGCCCGCGCGAGGGGGCGATCGGCCGGCCGTTCGCGTGGACGGCCGGGCGGACGCTGTTCAAGTGGTTCGAGGCGGCGGCCGGGGTCGACGAGGACAGGTTCCGCGCGAGCGTGTACATGGCGGCGGTCGCCCGCTGCTTCCCCGGCAAGGCGCCCGGCGGCGGCGACCGCAAGCCGGACCGCGAGGAGATCGCGCGCTGCCAGCGGTTCCTCGCGCAGGAGGTCGAGATCCTCGCGCCGCGCCTGATCCTGCCGGTCGGCGGGGTGGCGATCGAGCAGGTGCTCGGGCACAAGGGGCCGCTCGTCGAGGTCGTCGGGGTGGTCCGGCGAGTGACGTTCCTCGGGGCGGAGGTCGACGCGATCGCGCTGCCGCACCCGAGCGGGGCGTCGACCTGGCACCGCGTCGAGCCGGGCGTGACGCTGCTGGCGCGGGCGCTCGGGCTCGTCGCGCGTCACCCGGCGTTCGTCGCGGCGACCGGCGGACGCGCGGCGAAGAAGATGTCCCGAAGGACAGCGGAGGCGCGGGTCATCGCGCGGCGGTCCACGGCGGCGGGGTCGCGAGCACCTGGGCGTCGGTGAGGTCCGGCCAGCGCAGCAGGAGGGCGCCGCCGAAGGGGGTCGCTCGCCAGGCGCCCCACAAAGACCGCAGGCGGGCGCGCACGCGGTCGACGAATTCGGGGCCGAGCTCCGGCGGGAGCTGCTCGCGGTAGAGGGTCTCATCGAGGCGGCCGTGCCACAGCGACTGCGTCGGGCCGACGATCCGCTCGGCGCGGGCGAGGCCGGCGGACAGGAAGGTGCCTCCTGTCCGATCGGACAGCTCCGTCAGGGTGACGCCGCGGGCGAGCAGGCCCCAGAAGCCGTCGGGGATCGCGGCCTCGGCCTCGACGGCGAGGTGGACGAGGTCGTGCAGGAGGAAGGAGCGGGTGGCGAGCGCGACGCGCTCGCGGGTGCCGTCGGCGCGGCGGACGGCGAGGACGTGCCGGTCGTCGGTCTCGCGGAGCAGGGCGATCTGCACGCCGGAGAGGATGCCGTCAAGTGCGGCGGAGCGGGAGGTTGCGGGTGTCGACGACGTGGCGCGCGGGGTCTCGGGGGTCGTAGTAGACCGGCAGCTCGCGGCCGTGGGCGACGGGGGTCGGGTCGAACCACAGGTTGCGGCTGGTGAAGGTGCGCGGGGCGGACTCGCCGGGCAGGGTGGCCTCGAGGCGGATGAGCCACGGGTGCTTGCGGTTGACCCGGATCCGGGTGTTCTGCTCGATCTGGACGACCCTGGCGTCGAGCCGCTGGCCCTCGCGGAACAGGCGCTCGATCTCCTGCTTGCGCCGGCGGCGGAGGGTCAGGAAGGTCATCCCGACGCTGAATTCGACGAGGCCGATCGCGCCGAAGAGGATCGGGAACAGCTTGCGATCGAAGAAGGTGTCGATCGCGGCGTTGTCGGGGTCGGCGGGGTCGTAGGCGATCGGGAGCTTCTCGCCGATCTGGTACGAGGGGGTCGAGAAGACGTTGGAGCGGTGGACCCGCTGCTGGCCGTCGAAGGTGGTGAAGGCGATGTCGGGGGCCTTGCCGCTGCGGCTGCTGCTGCTGCCGCCGCTGCGCAGGGCGACGACCTCGCCGGTGGTCGTCACCGCGGTCCGGTCGAACCGGAGGTCGCGGACGAGGAAGACGGCGGCGACGGTCAGGAAGATCGCGCCCATGCCGGTGAAGATCGTGCCGAGCAGCTTCTTCGGGCTCACCGGGCCAGGGTGGCCGCGAGGGCGCGCGAGATCAAGGCGCGCGCCCGAGCAGGGCGATCAGGCGCCGACGAACAGGCGCGCGAGGTGGTCGTTGAGGAAGACGCCCTTCGGATCGAGCTGGCGGCGGACGTCGTGGAAGCGCGACCACATCGGGTACATGTCCTGAAGGTCACGCGCGCCGAGGTTGTGGATCTTGCCCCAGTGCGGGCGGCCGCGGTGGTTGCGGAAGATCGCCTCGCAGCCGGCGAAGTACTCCCTGTACGGCATGCCCGCGTACATGTGCACGGAGATGACGGCGCTGTCGCGCTGGTAGAACGGGGAGAGCCAGATGTCGTCGCCGGCGACGACGCGGTACTCGATCGGGAAGTGGACGCGGACGCGGTCGCGCTCGATGAAGGCCCGGATCTCGCGCAGGCAGTCGAAGCCGCGCTCGACCGGGACGGCGTACTCCATCTCGTTGAACCGGACGTCGCGGGCGCTCGGGAAGACGCGCCAGCTGACGTCGGCGTAGTCGGCCTCGGACATGTAGCGCGAGGAGATCCGCGCGACGGGGCGCGCGGCGCCGGGGAGCAGCCGCACGGCCTCGCTGGCGGCCCAGAAGACGCCGGTCTCGAGGACCTTGTCGGCGAGCACGCGGGTGAGGAAGGAGCGCGGCCGGGCCTCGGGGACGATGTCGAGGGCCTTGGTGGCGACGCGGTCGGCGTAGGGGAACCACCAGAACTCGAAGTGACGGTGGCGGCGACAGTTGTCCTCGAAGGAGGCGAGGCACTCCTCGAAGCCGATGTTCTTGCGGACGTCGCGGAGGACGAAGCTCGGGACGCAGTTGAGGCGGATGCGCGCGAGCACGCCGAGAGCGCCGAGGGAGACCTGGGCGGCCTTGAAGACGTCGGGGTCGCGGGTCGGGGAGCAGTGGAGGAGCTCGCCGGCGGCGGTGACGAGGGTGAGGGCGCCGACCTGGGTGGAGATGCTGCCGAAGCCGATGCCGGTGCCGTGGGTGCCGGTGCTGACGGCGCCGGCGATCGCCTGGCGATCGATGTCGCCCTGGTTCTCGAGCGCGAGGCCGTGCCGGGCGAGGAGGCCGCCGAGGGTGCGGATCGGGGTGCCGGCGAGGACGGTGGCGGCGCCGGCGTCGCGGTCGACCTCGGCGAGGCCGCTCAGGCGCGCGAGCGAGACGAGGGTCTGGTCGGTGGCGACGACCGGGCTGAAGGAGTGGCCGCTGCCGGCGACCCGCAGCTTGCCGCCCCCCGCGGCGGTGTCACGCACGAGCGCGGCGAGGCTGTCGAGGGTGTTCGGGGTGGCGATCCGGCGCGGCCGACAGGAGACGTCGCCGGACCAGTTGGTCCATGTCTTGCGGCCCAGCATGCAGACCTCGGCGGCGATGGTACCAGGGGCCAGGGCTAGACGAAGCAGCGACCGTCGCCGCGGTAGGTGAGGGCGCGACCGACGATCGCACCCCCCTGCAGGAGGACGAGCTCGGAGAAGTGCTCGCACAGCTCGCCGGCCTTGGCGTGGCGGAAGAAGATCGGGTCGCCGATCGCCAGGACCTCGAGGCCGGCGTAGGCGACCGGGGTCTGGACCTCGCCGGCACCCTCGGTCGGGAGGAGGGTGGCGCCGGCAGGGAGTGCCGGAGTCGGCAGCCGATCGCGGCCGGGCGAGCCGGAGGCAATGTAGCCGCCGCCGAAGCAGGTGTAGACGCCCGGAATCGGCCGCCGAACGATCGGCAAGGCGAAGCCGGCGGCCGGATTCGGCCGAAAGGCGGCGTAGCCGTCGAACAGGGTCGGGCCGAACAGGCCGGAACCGGCGGCGAGCTCGGTGACGCAGCGGTCGGCGCGCGTCTGCTCGAGGCTGCCGGTGCCGCCGCCGTTGACGAAGCGCAGGGCGTGACCGCGCGCGCGCAGGGCGGAGACGACGGCCGCGCGACGTGCGCAGATCTCGGGGAGCGAGCGGCGCTTGAGGGCGCGGACAGCCGCGCTCTTGAGGCGCTGGCCCGGGAGGAGGTCCTGGAGGCCGGCGATCTGGGCCTCGTAGCCCATGAGGCCGTCGAGGCGGAGGTGAGGGGTGGCGGCGATCCGGTCGGCGAGGGCGAGGGCCGCGGCCTCGTGGTGGATCGGGGAGCGGCGGACGCCGAAATGGAGGCCCGGGAAGCTCGAGGACATGTCGAGGTCGATGGCGACCGGGAGGGTGATGCCGGCGGCGGCAGCGGCAGCCGAGAGCGGCACGAGCTGCTCGGGGTCGTCGACCATGAGGCAGATCTGGGCGCCGCGCGCGATGGCCTGACAGGCAGCGTCGAGGTCGCGCCGGTCGACGGTGGGGTAGGCGACGACGAGGTCGGTGAATCCGTCGGCGGCGAGGAAGGCGGCCTCGGCGGCGCTGTAACAGAGGATGCCCTGGAAGATCGGGCTGAGGGCCTGGATCCGGCGGAGGATGTCGCGCGAGCGGATCGATTTGGAGGCGAGCCGGATCGGGAGGCCGCCGGCGCGCTCCTCGAGGCTGCGGGCGTTGGCGGCGAGCAGGTCGAGGTCGCAGTAGGCGAGCGGGAGGTGCTCGCCACGGAGGGCGGCGCGGAGCTCGGCGTAGGTCACGCGGGGGCTATATCATGCGGGCTGGGCCGGAGGGCGAGCGGGTTGCTGGCTGGTGGCGTGGGTCGCGAGCTGGCCTCGTTGCGCGGAGGGTGTCGCACGGCGCGACCGGGCCCCGGCTCGTGGCGCGGCGAGGGTCGCGGGGCCGGGGGCCGGGGCGCCGGCTCGGCTCAGACAGTCCTCGCCCTTCGAGGCGGGGCGGGTGCTTCGAGGCTGCGATCGGCTCGGGCTGCGGAACTCGCCGATCCGGCGCCCCGGCCCCCGTCCTCGGGAGCTCTCTTGGGGCGGTGAGGGTCGGCGAAGCCGAGAGCCGGGGCCCGGCCGCGCCTGAACGAGAGACCTCGGTGTCCGGGTGGGGTGCACGGCGAGGCACGTGAAGACCTGAGGCGCTGCGGTGGAGGGGTGTCTGGAGCGAGGGGGCGCGCCAAGAGAGGTCTGGTGTCGAGACGTTCGAGCTCGCGGGTTTCACCCGGCGACTCGATCGGCGCGACGAAGCGGAAGCGGGGGCCGGTGGGGCGGCCGAATTCGGCTGGGGGTGGTTGCCGGAGTCGGCCGGCGGGGTCAGGAGCCGGTGGGGGCTTCGGTGTCGTCGGCGGCGGTCTTGGGCTTGCGGCCGCGTTTGGGGGGGAGGCGGAGGGCTTCGCCGCCGGGCTGGGCGGCGGCGACTTCGAGCTTGCGGCGGCGCTTGGGCTCCTCGCCGGTGGTGAGGGTGATGTCGGCGAGGCGCTCGGCGAGCTCGGGGTCGGCGGCGGCGTAGACGCGGGCGTAGCCGAGGCCCTGCTCGGCGGTGCGGACGAGCTTGGTCTGGGCGTCGGCGAGGGCGGCCTGGGCGGCGTCGATCTGGCTGCGCAAGGCGTCGAGCTTCTGCGACTGGGTGCGGACCTGGTCGATCAGGGTGCGCAGGACGGTCCGGTCGACGCCCGGGAAACGCACCTCGGCGAGCGGGCCCTCGAAGATGGCCAGGAGATCCGTGAGGGCAGGAGAGATCAGGTCGGGGCTTTCGTCGTGGGACTCGGACATACTTGAAAATCCGTTCAGGGTGTACCGCGGGGGCCCGGGGGCGTCAAGAGCGAGGTCGCGCGAGATCCGCGGGCCAGGTCCTTCGGGGCAGGCGGGGCGCGCGGGAGGATAGGCAGCGGGCCGCCCGGTGCAAGCGAAGAGTGATACGGCGGAGGACCGGGGATGGGGGCGGGCGAGGCTGTCCGAAAGGGCAGGCGATCCGCAGGGGCCGCTCGCCGATCGGTCGCTCGCGGACGAGGTCGGTCGCGGCGAGCGACGAGCGCTCGTGCAGGGGGCGTGGGCTCGCCGGGACGGAGAGGTCTCGGCCGGGTTCGGCGTACCTGTGCTCAGGGGCGGTCGCAGCGGACAGGGGCGCCTGTCCGGGTGGCGTGCGGCTCGCGGCGGCTGGTGCGCTCGCCCGGGCTTGCAGCCGGCGCAGCTCGGACTCGGGTCGGCGGAGCGATCCTCGTCGAGCCGGGATCACGGGACGTGGCGGCAAACCCAGGCGTCGACGACGATCTGCCAGGTCCTCCCGTTGCAGGTGTCGCCCGAGACGAGGAGCTCCCGGGTGCTGGTGGCGTCGAGGGTGAAGGCGGTGCCGCACGGGCGGAACTCGCCGGGGCGGTCGCCTTCGCAGCGGAGCCGCCACGCCAGCTCGCAGATGAAGTCGTGCTCGCAGGTGTTGCCGAAGCGCAGCGAGATGCCGTCGGCGGCGGGTTCGGGATCGAGCTGCACGCAGGCGGAGAGGTCGAGGGGCCCGCGTTCGTCGTGAGGGACGAGGGCTCCGAGGGCGAGCGCGACGCACGGCGCCACGAGCATGATCCGGCGCATGGGACGATCCTCCGCGACGCGGCCCGCGGTCGGGCGAGGGCGTCGCAGGGTTCGACAGGCGGCAGGGGCGGAGGTTCCTGGAGCGGCGAGGAATTCCAGGGAGCGTCGGTGCGCACGGGGGAGGCGTGGCGTGGCGTGCCCGTGAGGTGTCCTCGGGGACAGGATGTGGACGGCCTGGACGGTGAGCGGGTGCGGACGGGGGAGGCGGGGCGTGCTCGTGAGGTGTCCTCGGGGACAGGAGATGGCCGGCCTGGACGGTGCGCTCAGGGGCGCGCCCACAGCCGGGCGGCGCCACGGACGCCGCTCGCGGGGCCGTGGACGGCCCGGCGCAGGGCGGTCGTCGGGGCGGCGTCGCTGAAGACGAACTCGCGCCAGCGCTCGGGGACATGTTCGTAGAGATAGGGCAGATCGGACAGGCCGCCGCCGAGGACGATCACGTCGGGGTCGAGCAGGTTGATCACCGTGGCGAGCGCGCGGGCGAGGCGGTCGACGTGGCGCTCGCGGGCGGCGCGGGCCCGCGGGTCGTCGCCGGGGAACCGCTCGGGTGCGAGGCCGAACTCGGCGGCGAGGGCGGGGCCGCCGAGGAAGGTCTCGATGCAGCCGCGGCGGCCGCAGTAGCAGGCAGGGCCGGGGAGCTCGTCGGGGCGCGGCCACGGGAGCGGGTTGTGGCCCCACTCGCCGGCGATCGCGTTGCGCCCGCGGACGAGCTCGCCGCGGACGACGAGGCCGCCGCCGACGCCGGTGCCGAGGATCGCGCCGAACACGACCTCGGCGCCGGCGCCGGCGCCGTCGGTCGCCTCGGAGAGGGCGAAGCAGTCGGCGTCGTTGGCGAGGCGGATCGGTCGGCCGCCGAGCAGGCGCTCGAGGTCGGCGCGCAGGGGGCGGCCGTTGAGCGCGTTCGCGTTCGAGTTGCGCAGCAGGCCGGTCGTCGGGTTGGCGGAGCCGGGGGTGCACAGGCCGAGCGTGCAGCTCCGGCCGACGTCGCGCTCGAGGTCGAGGATCAGATCGCGGAGCGATGCGAGGGTCGCGGGGTAGTCGCTCGCGGGGGTCGGGACGCGGCGGCGGGTCAGCGACGCGCCGTCCGCGGCGAGGACGACGCCCTCGATCTTGGTGCCGCCGAGGTCGATGCCGAGGTGCATGGGGGAGCACGAGGATAGCGAAGGCGACGAGCGACGATGCGCCGAGGAGGTCGATCGCGCGACGACGGGGCCCGGGGCGCGGTCCGGCCCGGGGCGCTCGTGTCGATGTGCTGCGGCGGGGTCGGCGCTTGACAGGCGTCACAGCGCGCGGTCAGGCTTGCCGCGCCATGAAGCTCTACTTCAGCCCCGGTGCGTGCTCTCTCTCCCCCCACATCGCGCTGCGCGAGGCCGGCCTCGAGTTCCAGCTCGACCGCGTCGACTTCGCGACCAAGAAGACCGCCAGCGGCGAGGACTTCAAGGCGGTCAACCCGAAGGGCCTCGTGCCGACGCTGCGCCTGGACAGCGGCGAGATCCTGACCGAGGGTCCGGCGATCGTGCAGTGGATCGCCGACCAGAACCCCGCGGCCGGCCTGGCCCCGCCGGCGGGCACGTTCGCCCGCTACCGGCTGCAGGAGATCCTCAACTACATCTCGACCGAGCTGCACAAGGGCTTCTCGCCGCTGTTCAGCAAGGACTGCCCGGACAGCTGGAAGCAGGTCGTCCGCGACAAGCTCGGCCAAAACTTCGCGCTGATCGACGCGACGCTCGCGAAGCAGCCGTACATCGCCGGCGAGGCGTTCACGGTCGCCGACGGCTACCTGTTCACGGTGCTCGGCTGGACGCGCTACGTGAACCTCGACCTGTCGCCGTACCCGAACATCGGCGCGTACCTGGCCCGCGTCGGCGAGCGCCCGGCGGTGCAGGCGGCGCTGGTCGCCGAGGGGCTGCGGCGCTCGAGCTAGCGCAGCACCAGAGCGCGCGCGAGGGGTTTCCCCGGGTGCGCCGACGGCGGTGCGCCGGGGTCCCCGGCCGCCGATCTGCGAGCCGCGACTACACCCTCTCGGGCCGTGGTGGGGGTGTAGACTGCGGGCATGACGAGGGCAGGGCGGTGGAGTGGAGTGTTCGTGCTCGCGGCGGCGTTCGGCTGCGGGGACTCGGGGACCGGAGCGAGCGCGTCGAGCACCGGGCTCAGCGTCGGGAGCGGGTCGACGGGGACGAGCGACGCGACGCAGGGCGTGCCGACGACGTCGGAGACGGGCGGCGGGACGACGAGCACGAGCGCGGGCTCGGTCAGCGGGTCGAGCGGCGAGGCGACGACGTCCGGCGTGACGACCGGCGAGGCGAGCACCGGCGGCGGCAGCTCGGGGACGACGGGGGCGGTCAGCGAGGGCGGGACGAGCACGACGGAGGCGGCCTCGAGCTCGTCGGGCGGGCCGGTCGACTTCTGTGACGGGCAGGGCGGGATCCTGCTGCCGGGCGACCTCAGCGACATGTGCACGGCCGACCTCGGCAAGAAGACGTTCCTGTTCGCGGTGTGCTCGTGCAACGGGCTGACGGCGAACAACACGCTCAAGACCGACTCGTTCGACAGCGAGATGATGGGGATGATGCCGATGGACGGCGGGTCGGTCGGCGTCAACGGGATGTACTCGGCGTCGTCGTTCTACGACATCGGCGGCTCGCTGTGGGTCGACGGCCCGATCCAGAACTTCAACAGCCACGAGGTCGCGCAGGACGTCCAGTGCGGCGGCGACTACTCGGCGGTCACGCCGGCGACGGTCGGCGACGACGTGTTCATCGAGGGCAACCTGGTCGCGCAGAACAAGGTGCTGACGATCGGCGGCGACCTGCACATCGCGGCCGGCAAGTCGACCGCCGGGGCGAACGTGCTCGGCAAGATCATCAAGGAGCCGGTGGCGGTCAAGACGCCGTGCAACTGCGACGACCCGATCGACGTCGCGGCGATCGTCCAGGGCTACCAGACGGACAACGACAACATCCCGATGGCGATCGAGCCGAACCAGCTGATCGGGAACCCGCAGCCGGAGACGCTCGAGCTGCCGTGCGGCCGCTACTACTTCGACGCGATCACGCCGAACAACACGCTGACGATCAAGCTGACCGGGCGGACGGTGATCGCGGTCGCGGGCGACATCGTCACGCCGGGGGCGTTCGCGCTCGAGCTCGGGCCCGACGCGGAGCTCGACCTGTTCGTCGCCGGCAACGTGACGCTCAACAACACGGCGACGATCGGCGACACCGCGCGCCCGGCGGCGACCCGGATCTACGTCCAGCAGGCGTTCAAGTTCTCGAGCAACTTCGTGCTCGGCGCCAACCTGTACCAGCCGAACGCGACGTTCACCGCCAACAACATGGCCGAGATCTGGGGCTCGCTGTTCGTCGGCGGGCTGACGCTGTCGAGCCCGTTCACAGTCCACTACGACCAGGCGATCCTCGAGCTCGACGGCTGCAGCGAGGGCGGGGGCTGCGGCGACTGCCACGACTGCGCGAACCCGACGCCCGCCTGCAAGGACGGGACGTGCGCACCGTGCCAGCTCGACAGCGACTGCTGCCCGCCGCTGGTGTGCGACCAGGGGCTGTGCAAGGCGATCGAGCCGGGCTGACGCGCGCCCGCGCGCGGTTGCGCGGCGGCGACGGCCGTGCCTACGATCGGCGCGGTGGGCTCCGGGATCTCGGTCGTCGTCGTCGCGTTCGTGGCGCTGCTGGTGCTGGTGCTCGCGCCGCTGGTGCTGGTGCTCGTCGCCAGGCGGCGGTACCTGAAGATCGACAGCGGCCGGGCGCTGATCGTCCACAAGGGCGCCGGGCCGCAGGTCAGCTTCACCGGGCGGCTTGTGCTGCCGCTGCTGCACCGCGCGGAGCTGCTCGACCTCACGGCGCGCAGCCTCGAGGTCGAGCGCAGCGGCCGGCGCGGGCTCCTGTGCCGCGACAACATCCGCGCCGACGTGTGCGCGCGCTTCGTGTTCCGGGTCAACCGGACGGTGGAGGACGTGCTCCGGGTCGCCGAGACGATCGGCTGCGCCCGCGCGGCCGACCGCGAGGCGCTGCGCGAGCTGTTCGAGGCGAGGTTCGCCGCCGGGCTCGAGACCGCGGCGCGCATGCTCGACTTCGAGGCGCTGAGCCGCGACCGCGCCCGGTTCGTCGACGAGGTGTTCGCGGTCGTCGGTCGCGACCTGTCGGGGTTCATCCTCGAAGACGTCGCGATCGAGGAGTTCGAGCAGACGCCGATCTCGGCGCTCGACCCGAACGACATCTTCGACGCCGAGGGGATCCGGCGGATCACCGAGCGCACCGTCGCGGAGCAGATCGGGACGAACGAGCTGAGGCTCGCGCTCGAACTGGTCCGGCGAACCCGCGGCCCGTGATGGTTGCGTTGCTCGCGGTTAATCCTCGGGCCGGGTCGGGGCTTCAGGTCGGGGCGCTCGGCGCATTTTTTACGGGCGACCGGCGCGGCTTGACAGTCCGCGGCGCAGCGGAGGAAGGTTTGCGGTGAGGGCCCGTCGGTGGACCTGGACTCGCATGCCGCGCTCGTGGAGCTGCTCGACGTCGGCGTCACGCTGCACGACGCCGACGGGGGGCTGGTCCACGCGAACGCGGCGGCGCGCGCGCTGATGGCGGAGCTCGCGGGGCTCGCCGAGGTCGTCGCGGCGGCGATCCGCGAGCGGCGGCCGCGTCACACGGCGCTCGCAGGGCGCAGCGGCGCGGTCGCGGTCGCGGCGGCGCCGCAGCTCGACGCGACCGGCGCGGTGCGGCGGGTCGTCTGCACCCTGCGCGAGGCGAGCCAGGGCCGCGAGCGCGAGCGGCTGCTGACGGCGACGTTCCGCGCGATGGCCGAAGGGGTGGCGGTCCACGGGCCCGACGGGGCGATCCGGATGGTCAACCCGGCGGCGGAGCGGATCCTCGGGATCAGCTTCGACGAGTCGACGCGGCGCACCGCGGTCGACCCGCGCTGGCGGCTGATCGACGCGCAGGGCGAGCCGCTGCGCGCGCAGGACATCCCGTCGGAGATCACGCAGCGGACCGGGGCGCCGTGCGTCGACGTGCGGATCGGGGTCCACCGGCCCGACGGCTCGCGCGCGTGGCTGTCGGTCAACACGGCGCCGGTGCTGCTCGACGACGAGGTCCGGCCGGCGGCGGTGGTGGCGACGTTCCAGGACATCACGGCGGTCCGCGAGACGCAGCAGGCGCTCGAGCGCAGCCGCAACGAGTTCAAGCGGGTCGTCGACGTCGTGCCGGGGGTGATCTTCGAGTACGTGCTCGCCGACGAGGGGGCGGAGCGGTTCACGTTCGTGAGCGCGCGTGCGCGCGAGCTGGTGGGGGTCGAGGCGGAGCGGGTGCTCGCCGACGCGCAGGCGCTGTGGGACCGGGTGCTGCCCGACGACCTGCCGCAGGTGCGGCGGAGCCTGGCCGCGTCGGCGCGGGCGCTGGGGCCGTGGGAGCAGCGGCTGCGGCTGGTCGGCGGGGCGGAGGGGCCGCGGTGGGTCCACGGGCGCGCGGTGCCGGAGCGGCGCGCGGGGGCGACAGCGTGGGTCGGGGTGCTGGTCGACGTCACGGAGGAGGTGCGGCTGGCGGAGACGCTGCGCGAGGCGCAGCGGCTCGACGTGCTCGGCGACCTCGCGGCGGGGATCGCCCACAACTTCAACAACCTGTTGATGGTGACGCAGCCGAACCTCGAGTCGGCGCTGGCGGACGCGCCCGAGGCGCTGCGGGGGCGGCTCGGCGACGCGGTGCGGGCGACGCAGAGCGCGGCGGGGCTGGTCCGCCGGCTGATGGAGCTCGCGCGGCCCGAGCGGGACGTCGCGCGGCGCCGCGAGCAGGTCGACCTCGCCGGCGTGGTGCGCGAGGTGACGGCGCTGATGTTGCAGGCGTTCGACCGCCGGATCCGGCTCGAGGTGTCCACGCCCGCCGGCGCGGCGTGGGCCGACGGCAACCGCAGCGACTTCGATCAGGCGCTGCTCAACCTGCTGCTCAACGCGCGCGACGCGGTCGAGGGGGTCGCCGAGCCGCGGATCGAGGTCGGGCTCGAGTCGGCCCGCGGCGAGGCGGTCCACCGCCTGCACGTCCGCGACAACGGGTCCGGGATGACGGAGGAGGTGCGGCGGCGGATCGGCCAGCCGTTCTTCACGACGAAGGCGCCGGGGCGCGGGACGGGGCTCGGGCTGGCGACGACGGAGCGGCTGATCCGCGGCTGGGGCGGGCGGCTCGAGGTGACGACCGCGCCCGGGGCGGGCACGACGTTCGCGCTGGTGCTGCCGGCCGTCGCGCCGCCGGTGCCCGCGGGCGCGGGCGAGCGCGCCGCGGTGCCGCGGCTCCGCGGGACCGCGCTGATCGTCGACGACGAGCCGGCGGTGCGCCGCAGCCTGGCGGTGATGCTGCGGCGCCTCGGGATGACGGCCGAGGAGGCGACGTCCGGCGACGAGGGGCTGCGCGCGCTGGCTTCGGCGCCGGGCCGCTACGCGGTGGTGCTGCTCGACCTGTCGATGCCCGGGCGCGCGGGCGCGGGCGTGCTGCAGCGGCTGCGCGCGCAGGAGCAGGCGCCGCCGATCGTGGTCGTCAGCGGCGATGTGCTCGAGGATGCGCCGCTCGCCGGGGCGGCGGCGGTGCTCGAGAAGCCGGTGTCGCTCGCGCGGCTGGCGGGGTGCCTCGCGCGGCTGGTGCCGCCGGGCGAGTGAGTCACGGCGGGAGCAGGGCGCCCGCGGTGAGGTCGAAGGTGTAGGGCATCGGCGTGTCGGCGCCGGTCAGGCTGATGTTGAACTTCCAGGCCGCGGCCCTGGACTGGATGCACTTGTTCAAGGCGGGGTCCTTGAGGGTGCTGCGCTGGTCGTCGAAGGTGACCTTCTTGACGCGGCCGTCGCCGTCGACGAGCACGGTGGTCTTGACGCGGCCGGTCGGGGCACCTTGCGCCTTGCCGACGGTGTCCTGGTAGCAGGCGACGACCTCGGGGTGGTGCTGCTCGACGACCTTGTTGAAGTTGGAGACGTCGAGGTAGGGCGACTCCTCGGGCTCGGGCTCGGGAGTCGGCTCGGGGGTTGCGGCCTGGTCGGGGGCGGCGGCCGGCTCGGGGGCGGCGGTGTCCGGTGGCTTCTTGCACGCGAGGAGCAGCAGCGAGGCGAGCGCGAGGCGGCGGACGGGCATGGATCGGTCGTATCACAGCGGCGCGCGGGGGGCGACGGGCGCGCGGGCGCGCGCGGGGGCCCTCGGTGCGCGCGTTCAGTCGCAGGGGATGTTCCTGTCGCGCTCGGTGCAGAGCGTCGCGGTGAGGCTGCCGTGCAGGTCCCGGCCGTTGCCGGTCGGGGAGAGGGTGGCCGAAAAGACAGGCGGTGCGGCCCCGTCGAGCGGCGGTGACGCGGCCGGCGATCCGCCTCGGGGTCTGTGCGGGGTCAGGGGCCGTAGAGGGCGAGCGCGAAGCTGATGTCGTCGGAGGCGGGGGCCTTGCCGCGGTGGGCGGCGAGGCCGTCCTTGAGCTGGGTCTCGAACCAGTCGAGGTCGAGCCGGCGGCCGGCGTTGCGGCGGATGTCGGCGATCATCTGCGTCAGCCCGTCGACGCCGAGGATCTGGTCCTGCTCGTCGAAGCACTCGGACAGGCCGTCGGAGTAGAGCACCAGCAGGTCGCCGGGGCTGAGGTGGTCGGTCGTCAGCTCGAGGGCGATGTCGACCAGGCCGAGCGGCGCGCACTCGGACAGGCGGAGCTCGCGGATCTCGCCGGTCGGCGAGACGACCATCGGCGCCGGGTGGCCGCAGCCGAGCGCCTCGACGGCGCCGGTCTTCGGGCAGATCACGGCGGCGGCGAGCGTCACGAAGGTCTCGCCGCTCCAGGTGTCGAGCAGCTGGCGGTTCAAGGTCTGGACGAGGTCGCTCAGGCTCATGCCCTGGCGGACGGCCAGGTGCACGGTCGTGTGCAGGCCGGAGGCGATCAGCGCCGCGTCGATGCCCTTGCCGGCGACGTCCATCACCGTGACGAGGACGCGGCCGTCCCGGGTCGGCAGCGCGTCGACGTAGTCGCCGCCGACGCCCTTGCAGGGGGTGAAGCCGAAGCCGATGTGGAGTGAACCGGAGGACATGTCCCGGGGGACAAGTCGGGCCTGGATCGCGGCGGCGCGGCGGAGCTCCTCCTCGAGCAGGGCCTGGCGCTGGGCGGCGACGCGGGCGGCCCAGGCGTCCTCGGCCTGGCGGTACATGGCGGTCGCCAGCGAGGCGAGCGCGAGCCACTCGGCGGTCCCGTATTGCCCGGGGAACATGACGTAGAGGACATCCAGGTGCTCGGCGTCGCCGCGGATCGGGCAGGCGATCGCGGCGGTGACCTGGCCGCCGAGCACGACCGACATCTGGACCATGTCGGCGCGCTTGGGGCCGGCGGGGCCGGAGCCGGCGAGCACCGGGGCCTCGCTGGTGAGCACGGCCTTGATCACGGAGCGGGAGATCGGGGGCTCGCCGCCGGGGCCGGTCGGGCCGGACAGGATCTCGGGGGCGCTCGGGTCCTGGCGGGAGATCCGGAGCACGACGGCGGCGCGGCCGTGGAACTGCGCGCTGGTCATCAGCCCGCACAGCAGGGTCATCCGCTGGTCGGCGGCCTCGGCGGCGAGCAGGGCGCCGCTGAAGCCGAGCAGGCGCGAGAGGTGGGCGGCGTCGACCTTCGGCGGGCCGAGCTCTTGCAGGGTGCGGGCCGGGCCGAACGCGCCGTCGGTGACGCTGGTGCGCGGGCGCGCGGCCGGGCGGACCGGCGCCGGACCTGCGTGAAAGACCAGGTCGAACTCGTCGATCCGCAGGATGTCGCCGGACTGGAGCAGGCGCTCGCCGACGACGCGGACCCCGTTGACGCCGGTGCCGTTGCGGCTGCCGAGGTCGCGGAGGGTCCAGGCGTCGTCGTCGCACAGCAGCTCGGCGTGCTGGCGCGACACCGAGGTGTTGTTGAGGACGACGTCGCAGTCGGGCGAGCGTCCGATGACGACGCGGCGCCCGACGAGGTTGACGTTGGCGACGGGCGCCTGGCCCCTGCGGATCTCCAGCCAACCGGCCACGGGCTGACGATAGACCAAAAGCGGGGGCGCGGGCGCGCGTGACGGCGCGCCGGCAGCGGTGGGCGCGGCGGACGGCTACTTGGCGGCGGCGCGCGGGGCGAAGTACACCTTGCCCTGCGAGAGGGCGTAGGTGACTTTCATCGTCTTGAGCAGCGGGACGTTGACGTAGCCGCCGAGCTCGAAGCCGGAGAGCTCGACGACCTGGGCGAGGCCGGCGTCGGGCGGGGTGTTGGCGAGGACGAGGCCGCCGACCCCCTTGACGGGCAGTTCGCCGAGCTTGGCCTGCTCGATATAGACCATCTTGAGGCCGTTGTTGGGGTCGTCGAGGGGCTCGAGCTCGCGGGGGAGGTGGTTGCTCTTGAGGTAGTTCTTCTTGGCGACGGTGAAGGCGGCGCCGTAGGAGCCGCCGAGCCAGGCGTAGAACCGGGACTCGGAGCCGTCGAGGGAGACGGGGACGGAGGGGATCAGGAGGACGTGGAGGTCGACGAGGAGGAGCGGGGCCTCGGTCGCGCCGGCGGGGGCGGCGGTCGGGGCGGCGGTCTGCAGCTCGACCGCGCTGTTGGGGTAATCGAAGGTGATCGTGCCGAGGCGCTGCATCACCTGGCGGCCGAGGAGGAGGCCGGGCTGCTCGCCGACGTTGAACGGGGACAGGTCCTCGACGATCGCGGGGACGTTGCGCAGGGTGAGGTCGCCGAACTTGATCTCGGGGACGATCACCAGGCCGGTCTCGGCGTCGGAGCCGAACGGCTTGACCTTGGCGATCTCCTTGAGCTTGAGCTGGGCGGCGAAGTCCTTGTGGATCCGCGCCTCCTCGCGCAGCTCGAAGAAGACGACGCGGGTGTACTCGCCGCCGACGACGCCGCCGGAGTGCTTGATGCCCTGGGTCGGGTCGACCTGGAGGTCGCTCGAGCCCTTGGTGCCGTCGATCTTGATCAGGTCGGCCTTGCCCTCGAGCGGGCGCATGTAGGCGGCGTGGCTCTGCAGGAGCGGCAGCAGCGGGTTGTCGGGGGCGATCAGGCGGAAGATCGCGTCGAGCGTCTTGACCGCGTTCGGCGCGTCGAGCAGCGCGTAGTAGCTCCACAGCTTGGTCAGCAGCGGGTCGATCTGGTTCGGGTCGGCGGCGAGGATCGCGTCCTGCAGCTCGATCGCCGACTTGTGGTCGCCCGCGGCCTGATGGTTGCGGCCGAGGCCGACCGCGGCGCCGAAGTTCTTGCGGTCGATCTCGAGCGCCTCCTTGAAGGCCTTGGTCGAGGCGGTGTAGTCGCCGGCGCGCCAGTTGGCGGCCCCGAGGACGGCGAACGCGTCGGCGTTGTTCGGCTCGGACTCGAGCGCGCGCTTGGCCCGGTCGCGCGCGGAGGCCCACCGACCCTTGGCGAGGTCCTGGTTGGCGAGGTCGACCAGCGTCTGCGCCTTGGCCTGCTTCTGCGCCTCGGCCCGCTTGCGGTCGGCCTCCTCGACCGAGATGCCCTTTTGGCCAGGGGCGGTGGTTTCGGCCTTCTTGCCGCACGCCGCGGCGGCGAGGGACAGAGCGAGCAGGGCGAGGAGACGGGTGCTGCGCGACATGAACTCTCCAGCGCGGGGCCCGGAGTCGGCGCCGCGCTGGCGGAGCATACCCGCGAGGGCGCCCGTCCAGCAACGGCGGCCGGGCGGGCCGGGGCGGCGGCGAGGAAGGCCGTGCGGGCCGGGTCTGTGAGGGTTCAGGCGGCGATCGGGGGGGTGCCGGCGGCGGCGGGAGGTCCGTTGGACGAGGGATCGGACGCCCGTCGGCGGCGGTCGCGGGCGAGGAGGAGGAGGCCGGGCAGGGCGAACAGGCCGGCGCCGAGGAGGCCGAGCAGGTACATCGCGGCGCCGAAGCTCGCCCCGCCGCGGGCGAGGGCGGCGGGGTCGAGGAACAGCCGCAGCGCGACGGCGGCGCCGAGCTGGAAGCTGCCGACCTGGGCCGGTCCGCCGGGCAGCTGGATGCTGAGCCCGACGACGGCGACGATCGCGGCGGCCTCGGCGAGCCCGAGGGGGAGGCCGCAGGCGCGGAGGACCAGCCACAGCTGGAGGACGGTGACCGCCCAGTAGAGGATCGAGGCGGCGACGAGCGCGAGGCCGCGGCGGCTGGTGAAGACCGGTCGCAGGGCGGCGGCGAGGTGCAGCAGGAAGTCGGCGAGGCGGGCGCCGAGCAGCGGGACGACGATCGTGCGGGCGCGGGCGAGCCCGCGGGGCGGAGTGAAGGCGAGGACGGCGAGGACGGCGAGCAGGGCGCCGAAGCCGAGGCCGGCGAGCAGGCCGAAGCGCTCGACGGAGCCGACGAGGCGGGCGAAGTCGGGGCTGAAGTCGGTGGCGAGCGCGAGGCCGAGGAACAGCATGCCGACGATCAAGAGGCCGTCGAGCAGGCGCTCCGCGGCGATCGCGGCGATCGCCTCGGGCAGGCCGAGGCCGGGGACGCCGGCGCGGGCGAGGATCAGCGGGCGCGACAGCTCGCCGAGGCGCAGCGGGAGGATCAGGATGACGAGGAAGGAGACGAGGCCGCTGCCGTGGAGCAGCGCCGGCGAGACCGGCGCGCCCGGCGGGAGGACGAAGCGCAGGCGGCCGGCGCGGGCGAGGTTGTAGGGGAGGAGGAGCGCGGCGGCGAGCGCGAGCAGGTCGGGCCGCGGGAGGTGCAGGACGTCCGGCCACAGCGGGACGGTCCGCGAGGCGAGCCACAAGAAGACGGCCGCGCCGAGCAGGGAGAGCGCCCAGAGCAGGGCGCGCCGGCGCGGGCTGGAGGGCGTGGCCACGGCGGCGAGACTACGGCGCGGAGCGGGCGGCGGGGAAGGGCGAAGGGACGGGGGCGCGGCGGTCGCCCGGCTCGAGAGGGCGTGTTAAAGTGATGAGATGTCCCGCACGCCGTGGATCGCCGCCGCGCTGCTCGCCGCGTGCGAGCCGACCGAGGAGGCGGTGCTGCTGTGCGAGCCGGGGCCGGCGGTGGCGGTGACGGAGCGCGTCGCGGGCGCGTCGCTGGTGTTCACGGCGGAGGCGCCGGGCTGGAGCTTCGGGCCGCTGACGGCGGACGGCGGGCGCGTCGCGGCGGTCCTCGCGGGGCCCGGCGGCGAGGCGCGGGTGGTCCGCTGGACCGACGCGGCGCCGCTGCTGCTGCTGGTCGCGGAGCTGCCCGCGGCGGGGTACCGGATGACGACGATCACGGCCGGGGCCGACGTGTACTACGTGCAGGGGGTCGACGCGGACCCGGGGACGGCGCCCGCGCTGGCGGCGGCGCTGTTCGAGGTCCGTGCGGGGATGGTCGTGCAACGGATGGCCGCGGTGCGAGGACGCGAGCCGGTGCTGGTCCACGAGGAAGGGCTGATCGTGCAGCTCGTGGGCGGCGAGTTCGTGCTGTACCGGCTGGCCTCCGAGAGCGACAAGGTGATCGTGGACGGCGACGGGGCGGCGCTCGCCGGCGACACGCTCATCATCTACCGGTCGGGCCCGCTCCACGACCGCATCGATCGGGTGCCGGTCTACGGCGGGCCGGTCGAGCCGGTGTCGCCGCGGGTGTGCATCGACGGGGTCGAGGAGCGGTCGGAGAGCGGGCCGGCGGTCGCGGTCGCGGCCACGGGGCCGGTGCTCAACTCGGGGCGGTCGATCGCCGGGTTCGACGCGCAGGGCGAGCGCCGGGAGCTGGTTCGGATCGCGGGGCACGAGGAGCTGCGCGGGCTCACGGTCGTCGGGGAGTCGATGTACTTCCTCGGCGAGACGGCGGAGGAGATCGCGGTGTTCCGCGCGCCGCTGGCGGGCGGGAGCGCGGAGGCGCTCGCCCGGTTCGCCCGCGCGGACGGCGAGACGACCGTCCGCGGGTGGGCGGTCAGCGAGGCCGCGGTGTACGTGGCGCTGGAACGACCCGGCGCGCCGGGCGAGGTGTGGAAGGTCGCGCGGTGACGAAGGGGCATGCCCTCGCGGGCGTGGTCAGAGCGCGCGGAGACCGTCGCGGAAGACCTGGAAGCTGCGCGAGCGGTTGGCGGCGGGGTCCATGTGGGCGGCGACTTCGCGGGCGCACTTGATCTTCGGGAGCCCAGTGCGGAAGTAGCCGGCGTCTTGCAGGACCTTCTCGAGCTGCTCCCAGACGTTCGGGATCGCGTCGGGGTCGCGGAACGAGGCTCGCTTGTCGAGGGTCTTCGGCAGCCTGGGGAAGGCGCTGCGCAGGGCCTCGGTGTCGCCGAAGAACCAGGATTCGAGCTCCTCGATCGCGATCCGGACGAGGACCTGGCGGGGCTGGGAGCCGCGGGTGGTGGTGCGTAGCTTGGCCTCGCGGGCCATGTCGAGGATCTTCTGCTTGAGCGCCCGGCAGTCGTTGCGATCGCGGTCGATCAGGACGATGAGGCGGGCGTCCTCGGGGAGCCAGGAGGCGTAGGCGCGGAACCTCGCCGGCAGCTTGCTCAGCAGGTCGTGGCAGCCCTGGAACTCGTGGACGTCGAAGTCGAGGTCGGGGCGGATCTTCGGCACGAGGGCTCGGAGGGCCGCACCGGCCGAGGGCTCCTCGACGAAGATCTCGAGGCGAGAGGCTGCGGTCATCCGCGCGGTCCTCGCTTCGTGCGCGCGGGCGCGGGGCCGCCTTCGTGTTGCAGCGGGTCGCCGACGTCGAAGAAGCCCTCCATCCACAGCGAGCCGAGCTTGCCACCCTCCTTGTACATGGCCATCGCGCGCTCCATGCCGGCGATGTTGCATGCCTGGGTATAGCCGCGCTCGTCGCGGTAGAGGACCCAGACCTCCTCGGGACGGAGCTCGTTGACGAAGAAGGGCGAGTGCGAGGTGACCATCAGCTGAGTGCGCTCCGCGGCGGCGCGGCACTCCTCGGCGAGCTCGGGCAGGAGGCGGGGGTGGAGCTGGTTCTCGGGCTCCTCGATGCCGATGAGCTGAGGAGGGTGGGGATCGTGGAGGACAGTGAGGTAGGCGAGCAGCTTGAGGGTGCCGTCGGATGCGAACCTGGCGAGGACGGGGCGGTCGAACGGGGCGTCTTTAATTTGGAGGAGCAGGCGGCCGTCGGGGGTCGGGTCGGCGGTGACGGTCTGAAGCCTGGGGACGCGGCGGCGGAGGGTGTCGAGGATCGCGTCGAGGCGCTCCGGGTGCTGCTCGCGGAGGTACTGGATCACGTTCGGGAGGTTGTCGCCGGTCTGGGAGAGGTGCTCCTGCGGGCCAGCGTCGGGGGTGCCGCGGGTGTTGTCGGCTGTCAGATAGGACAGGTGCCAGCCGGTGATGAAGCGGCGCAGGGCGGCGACGTGCGGGTGGCGGGCGAGCTGGCCGAGGGCGCTGACGGCGAGGAGGTCGGGGCTGTCGAGCGTTTCTTGAGGCGGAAGAGGGTAAACTCCTGGTTCGTCTTCAATTCCGATCAGTCCCTTGCCTCGTCCGAAGTGCAGCAACGGAAAAGGGGCAGCCTCATCGCGCAGCAGTTCCTTGATGACGATAGGTTTGCCGCGGGGTTTGTCGAGGTCGATGGTGAGGCTGTATGTGAGTAGAGGCGAGTCAACGGACTCGCGATACTTGATCTCGAAGACGAGCGGGTCCTTCGCACCGCGAGTACGGAGGTCCTCCAGCCCGTTGCGGCTTCTGAGGGCCTCGCGGATGCCGAATGAAGAAGAGAAGCACTCCGAGAGGAAGGCGAAGACGTCGAAGACCGTCGACTTGCCGCTGCCGTTGGGGCCGAGTAGGACCGTCAGCGGCGAGAGGTTGTCGAGGCGGAAGTCGTGGAGGGCGCGGTAGTTCTTGACCTGCAGCGACTCGATGCGCGGGACCGGGGGCTCGACGGGCTTCGCGCGGCGAGCCGCGCGCGGTTGTTTCTTCGCCTGCGCGCGGCTCGTCGCGGATGCTGTCTTTTTCGCCATGGCCGGGAGTGTTTTCCCGGCCATAGGGGGCTGTCAAGCTCAGGCGGCGCGGAGGTTGACCTGGGGTTCGCCGTCGGGGTCGACGGTGGCGTCGGCGACGACGGTCTGGCCGGGGCGGATCGTGCCGCTGATGATCTCGCCGGCGAGCGGGTCGAGCAGGGTGCTCTGCAGCAGGCGCTTGAGCGGGCGGGCGCCGTAGGTCGGGTCGTAGCCCTTGTCGGCGAGGATCTGCTTGGCCTTGTCGGTGACCTGCAGGGTGATCTCGCGGCCGGCGAGGCGCTGGGCGATCCGGCGCAGCTGGATCTCGAGGATCCCCATCATGTCCTCGCGGCGGAGCGCGTGGAACGAGAGGATGCCGTCGAGGCGGTTGAGGAACTCCGGCCGGAAGTGGCGGCGGAGCACCTGCTCGCGCGCCTGCTCGAGCTGCTTGCCGGCGAGGCCCTGGCCGGCGAGCTCGCTGCCGATGTTGCTGGTCATCAGGACGATCGTGTTGCGGAAGTCGACGACATGGCCCTGGCTGTCGGTCAGGCGGCCGTCGTCGAGGACCTGCAGCAGCAGGTTGAAGACCTCGGGGTGGGCCTTCTCGATCTCGTCGAGCAGGACGACGCTGAACGGCCGGCGGCGGATCGCCTCGGTCAGCTGGCCGCCCTCCTCGTGGCCGACGTACCCCGGCGGGCTGCCGATCAGGCGCGAGACCGAGAACTTCTCCATGTACTCGCTCATGTCGATGCGGACGACGTGGCGCTCGTCGTCGAACAGGAACTCGGCGAGCGCCTTGGCGAGCTCGGTCTTGCCGACGCCGGTCGGGCCGAGGAAGAGGAAGGAGCCGATCGGGCGGCCCGGGTCGGACAGGCCGGCGCGCGACTGGCGGACGGCCTGGCTGACGCGCCTCACGGCCTCGTCCTGGCCGACGACCCGCCTGGCGAGGTTGGCCTCCATGTTGACGAGCTTCTGCGTCTCGGTCTCGAGCATCTTGCTGACCGGGATGCCGGTCCAGCGGGAGACGACCTGGGCGATGTCCTCCTCGGTGACGACCTCGCGGACGAACGACTCCTTGCTGGTCGCGGCCCTCTCGAGCGCGGCGCGGGCCTCGTCGCGCTGCTTCTCGAGCGCGCGCAGGGTGCCGTAGGTCAGCTCGGCGACGCGGTTGTAGTCGCCGGCGCGCTGGGCCTTGGCGGCCTCGGCCTTGACGTTCTCGATCTGCTCCGAGAGCTGCTTGATCGTGCCGACGCGGTCGCGCTCGGCCTGCCAGCGCCCGCGCATGCCGGCGACCTCCTCGCGCAGGGACGCGAGCTCGGCCTCGACTTGACCGAGCCGCTTGGTCACGGCGTCGGTCTTCTCCTCGCGCAGCAGCGCCTGGCGCTCGATCTCGAGGCGGGTCACCTTGCGCTCGCGCTCGTCGATCGGCAGGGGCACGCTCTCGACCTCCATCTTGAGGCGCGCGCCGGCCTCGTCGACGAGGTCGATCGCCTTGTCGGGGAGGAAGCGGTTCTGGATGTAGCGGTGGCTGAGCTTGGCGGCGGCGATCAGCGCGGCGTCCTGGATCCGGACGCCGTGGTGCGCCTCGAACTTGTCGCGCAGGCCGCGGAGGATCGAGATCGCGTCCTCGACGCTCGGCTCGTCGATCATCACCGGCTGGAAGCGGCGCTCGAGCGCCTTGTCCTTCTCGATGTGCTTGCGGTACTCGTCGAGGGTCGTCGCGCCGATGCAGCGCAGCTCGCCGCGGGCGAGCGCGGGCTTGAGCATGTTGGCGGCGTCCTGGGCGCCCTCGGCCTTGCCGGCGCCGACGAGGGTGTGCAGCTCGTCGATGAAGAGGATGATCTTGCCCTGGGCGGCGGTGACCTCCTGCAGGACGGCCTTGAGGCGCTCCTCGAACTCGCCGCGGTACTTGGCGCCGGCGACGAGGGCCGCGAGGTCGAGCTGCAGGAGCTTCTTGTCCTTGAGGCTCTCGGGGACGTCGCCGGAGGCGATCCGCTGGGCGATGCCCTCGGCGATCGCGGTCTTGCCGACGCCGGGGTCGCCGATCAGGACGGGGTTGTTCTTGGTCCGGCGTGACAGCACCTGGATCGCGCGGCGGATCTCGGTGTCGCGGCCGATCACCGGGTCGAGCTTGCCGGCGCGCGCGGCGGCGGTCAGGTCGCGGCAGTACTTGGAGAGCACCTCGTACTTCTCCTCGGGGCTGTCGTCCTGGACGGTCTGGGTGCCGCGGATCTCGGCGAGCGCGGACAGCAGCAGCTCGCGGTTGCCGCCGAGCCTGGAGAGGAGCTCGGCGGCGCGGATCTTCTGCTTGGTGGCCTTGCTGCCGAAGCAGGCGAGGATCAGGTGCTCGGTGCTGACGAAGCGGTCGTGCAGCTGCTCGGCCTCCTCGGCGGCGAGGTCGAGCAGGGCGCGGAGCTCGTGCGAGGGCGGCGGAGTGTCGTTGCCCTGGACGCGCGGCTGGCGGGCGAGCTCGGCCTGGATCGCCCGCGTGACGGCGGCGCCGTGGATGCCGGTGCGCTCGAGCAGCGGGAGGGCGAGGCCGCCTTCTTGCTGGACGGCCGCGGTCAGGAGGTGGAGGCTGGTGAACTCGGGATGGCCGAGCTCGCGGCTGATCGCCTGGCCGTGGGCGAGCGCCTGCCGGGTCTTGAGGGTCGCGGTTTCGGGGTTGAAGACAGCCATCGGGGTCCTTGGGATTTCAGCCGTAGACTGGCCACGTGTGACAAAATGGCAATGCGAAGCGTTTGCGGCGCCGGCTCACGGCGGGGCGGGGGTTGCGGGGGCGCGCGGCGGGCCCATAGATGAGTGTTTTCCCCGCGGAGAGTTGCAGGCGCCCGGGTTTTGTGGGCAGCTTGGAGTGCACGTCATGCGCGCCACGAATACGCCGGTCCTGATCGCCTCGTCGCTCGTCTCGCTCGTCCTGTCGCTCGCGCTCGCCGGGTGCGAGGGGTCGATGCCGCGGCCCGAGAAGGCGGCGAGGCCGACGCCGGCCGCGGAGGCGCCGGCGCCGGCGGCCGCGGCGGGGCCCGGGGTGAAGGAGGACGGGGAGATCGTCTCGGCGGTCGCGTGGTTCGAGGGCGACCTCGAGGCGGCGCTCGCGGCGGCGCGCGCGGCGAACAAGCTGGTGTTCGTCGATGTCGGCGCGTACTGGTGCCCGCCGTGCCAAAAGCTCGAGGAGGAGGTGTTCGTCCGCCCCGAGGTCGCGGCGGCGCTCGGCGCGAAGTTCGTCGCGCTGCACGTCGATGCGGAGAAGGGCGAGGGGCCCGAGCTGGTCCAGCGCTACAAGGTGCAGGCGTACCCGACGCTGCTGGTGCTCGAGGCGAGCGGGGTCGAGAAGGGCCGGATCGTCGACGCGATGGACCCGCCGAGCCTGCTGGCGACGCTCGACGCGATCGCCTCCGGCGCCTCCGCGCTCGGGGCGCTCGAGCAGAAGGTCGCGGCCGCGCCCGACGACCTCAAGGCGCGCTACGAGCTGGCGACGGCGTACGCGCTGGCGGCCCGGCGCGACGCGGCCGAGGCCGCGTTCGCGACGGTGATCGCGGGCGACCCGGACAACGCGAAGGGCCTCGCGGCCAAGGCGCTGGCCGACCGCGCGGCGTTCATCCTCGCCAAGCTCGACGGCAAGCCGGAGGAGGCGATCGCGCTGTACAAGGAGCTGCAGCAGAAGTTCCCGGGCGCGAAGGAGAGCGTCCGCGCGTACCGGTCGATCGGCCGCGAGCTGCACAAGCTCGGGCGCGACGACGAGGCGGTCGCCAGCCTCGAGGCGATGGTCGCGACCGACCCGGCCAACGTCGACCTCAAGGCGAGCTTCGGGTGGTTCGCGTTCCGCGAGCGCTGCGGGCAGGCGGCGGCGCTCGCGACGGTCGACGCCGGGGTCGCGCAGGCGAAGGACAACGCGGAGCTGCACTACCTGCGGGCGGAGCTGCTCGGACAGCTCGGGCGCCCGGGCGAGGCGCTGGCGGCGATCCGCGAGGCGTCGCGGCTGGAGCCGAAGTCGGCGTTCTACAAGCGACAGGTCCGGCGCTTCGCCGAGCTGTCCGGAGGGGCATGATGACGATCGCAGGCACCGGCGCCGCGTGGACGGTCGCGCTCGCGTTGGCCGCGCCGCCGAACTCGCCGCCGTTCTTCGAGGGCGACGCGCCGGGCGGGTACCGCCAGTTCGGCGAGGTCACCGAGCGCGAGCCGAAGGACGGCGAGGACAAGGTGCTCACCGGGACGATCCTGCTGCCGCTCGGGGCGCTGCGCGCGGGCCTCGGGGTCGTCTCGTACGTGATCGCCTCGCCGAACTACTGCCAGCGGGTGTACGGGCCGAAGACGCCCGAGAGCACCTGCAACGGGCTGCAGATCTACGGGTTCGTCGGCCTCGGGATGGGCGGGCTGATGGTGATCACCGGAGCGGTCTTCCTCGGGTGGGGCCTGGCCCAGCGCGCGCGGCATCACAAGTGGATGCAGGAGCGCGGGCTGGCGATCTCGCCGATGCTCGGCCGTGGGGTCCACGGCGTCTCGCTCGGCTTCCGCTTTTGAGGCCGCGGGGCCGGTCGCGGCACCCGTGGATTTCCCGGTGCACACCCCAGCACTTCGCGCGTTCACGTCGCGGGGATGTCACGGAGCGTCGCGCCGCGCGGGCTGTTGCGCACCGCGCGGCGCATATTTGCGCCACGGGAAGGTGCTGCGGTCGCCGCGAGAGGCCGGTATAGTGCCCTGCACGGTCGCACGGGCACCGACGACGCCGCGGTGTCCCTCCGGGCCGGCCGTCCCCCTCGATCTTCTTTCAACCAGACTCCAAGGAAACCTCAGCTTATGAAGCGCAGCACGTTGTTCTTGAGTGTCGTGGCGCTCGGCCTGTTCGGGTGCGGCGACGACGGCAAGGAGACCGCCAGCGACCCGACCGGCAACCAGATGACCGGCATCGGCACCCTGCCGCCGATCACGACCGACGGCTCGTCGACCGGCACCGCGAGCGAGCCGACGACGACGACCCCGCCGACGACCAGCGAGAGCGCGTCGGCGACGGTCGGCGAGAGCAGCACGACGTTCGACCCGAACGACTGCGGCGAGGCGGTGATCAACATCCCGATCGTCACGCCGAACGTCATGCTCGTGCTCGACAAGTCGGGCTCGATGGTCGCCAACCCGGGCGGCTTCTGGGACCACGACGGCGACGACGCCAACAACGACAATATCGCCGACAGCGACCCGAACATGATGGCGCCGGCGACGCCGAAGATCACCCGGTGGAACTCGCTGTTCGACGTGGTCGAGTTCATCGTCACGACCTTCGACAACTCGATGAACCTCGGCGCGGTGCTGTTCCCGTCGAAGACGGCGATCTCGGACTACAGCGCGGCGGCGTGTCCGGTCAACATGACGCCCGAGGTCAAGGTCGGGCCGAACAACGGGCAGGCGATCCTCAACGCGATCCCGGTCGCGACCGACACGACGCTCAAGGGCGGCACGCCGGCGGCCAAGGGCATGAGCACGGCGATCGCCGAGCTCGAGTCGATCCAGAGCGAGCAGCCGGAGTTCATCATCCTCGTCACCGACGGCGCGGCGAACTGCTCCGAGACCGCGCCGGACAACACCGGCCTGTTCGAGGTCTACGACGAGAACCTGCCGATGGTCGTCGGCGACGCGTTCATGAACAAGAACATCCCGACCTACGTGGTCGGCATCGCCATCCAGAACGCCACCAGCTCGGCGTCGAAGGACGGCAACCCGGACAACACCAACACGTACGACCGTCTCAACGAGCTGGCGACGCTCGGCGGCAAGCCGCGCCCGGGCGACGTCAAGTTCTACGACACGCAGAACCAGGTCGAGCTGCAGACGGCGCTCGAGGAGATCTCGATGCAGATCCTCAGCTGCACGATCGACCTCAGCCCGGTCCCGGTCTACCCCGAGTACGTCGAGGTGTCGGTCAACGGCGTCATGTACGGCAACATGCAGGTGACCGACTGCGCGACCGAGAGCGGCTGGCAGTACACCAACGACATGTTCAACCAGATCGAGCTGTGCGGTCAGGCGTGCGCGGACTTCCAGATGTCCGGTGCGCTCGACGCCCAGTACCGCTGCCCGAACTCCGGCTAACCCGCCGCGAGGATTCCACGACCCTGGCCGCGAGGTCGCCGGAAGGCGGCCTCGCGGCTTTTCGTGCGCGGGCGCGCGGGCGCGCGGGGCGTTCTTGCGTCGGGGGGAGACGCGGCGCCAGGCCCGTCAGGGCACCGGCGCGAACGCCTCGCAGGCGGACACGACGTCGCCGAGCGCCGCGGTGAAGGTCGACGCGAGATCGCCCTGGCACAGGTTCTGGACCAGGCCGCGCTCGCGGAACGAGCGGGTGATCGAGATGATCCGGCGGCCGGGAACGGCGGTGCCGTACACGCCCTCGCAGGTCGTCTCGGGCATCTCGAACACGCCCTGGCCGCCGGCGATCGCCAGCACGACGAGGCGTCCGAGGTCGCCGCCGACGGCGTCGAGGACCCGCCGGCGGATCTCGGCCATCGTCGCGTAGGGCTGGTCGTAGGTGTCCTCGTCGGTCAGCAGGACGACGAACACCAGCGAGTCGTCGCGCAGGAAGCCGGCGTTGGCCGGGTCGTGCAGCGCCTCGGCGGCGTTGTAGTAGGTGACCTCGGCGGCGTCGCTCAGGGTCGCGGCGACGCACGCGAAGTCCTCGGCGAGCGTCGGCGAGGGGCCGACCAGCCAGCGCTGCCCGGGCGGCAGGCCGCAGCTGGTCAGCGGGCCCTCGGGCAGCAGCGGGAAGTCGCGGTGGGTGTGCAGCGCGGTGAAGCCGTACTGGCTCGAGACGACGCCGACGTGGAAGTCCTCGACGTCGGTCAGCTCGTCGAGCAGGGCGTCGGTGAACTCGGCGAACACCGGCGACATGCCGTCCTCGCCGCGCAGCGCCTGCTGCTCCTCGGCCATGCTGCCGGACCCGTCGATCGCGAACAGCACGTCGATGCGCTTGCAGCCGCTCGGCTCCTGCTCGGGCGGCGGCGGCTCGAAGTCGAAGTCGGCGCAGGCCTGGACGGCGACGGGCGTGAACGCGGCGATCGCCTGGGTGATCGTGGTGTCCTGCAGCTCGAAGTGGCGGCTCTTGTCGCTGAGCGACAGGCCGAAGATCTCGAGCTCGCCGGCCTGGTCGCCGTAGGTGAAGGCGGCGACGCGGCGGCGGTCGCCGTCGCCGACGAGCCGCAGGTAGGCCTCGGCGGCCTGACCTGGCTGGGCGTACATGTTCAATTGGCCATCGTCTGCGAGGGCGACCAGCAGCGCGAGGCCGGTCGCGCCGGGCGCGGGCCAGTCGGCGCGCTCGAGGATCGGGAACATCAGGCCGGAGAACATCCAGTCGCCGGGGTCGAACGCGAAGTCGTAGGCGGCGATCGCGTCGAACGTGCAGGCGAGCGCGTCGACGGCCCCGGGGGCGACCGCGCCGCCGTCGCCGAACACGAGGATCGGGTCGTCCGCGGCGTTGCCGAGCGGCAGCAGGCAGTCGGTCTCGAGCAGGAGCTCGCTGCCGACGTTCGGCAGGACGCGGACGCGGGCGCCTGTCTCTTCGACCAGCTTGGTAAAGTGGTACGTCAGCACGGCGCGGCCCGCCGGCGACAGCGCGGCGGACAGCGGGTGGAGCACGAGCGAGACGTCGAGCTGGGCGCAGAAGGTCGGCGCAGGCGCGCCGCCGGTCGGGTCGGTGGTCGTCGGCGCGGGCTCGCCGGTGGTGGTGTCGGCCGTCGTCGTCGCCGGCGCGGTGGGGTCGACGCCGGTGATCGGGCCGGCGGTGCCGGGGTCGCCGGGGCCGCCGGACGCGTTCTCGCAGGCGAGCGCGGCGGCGGCGAGCAGGGCGGGGTCGGCGAGGCGGCGGCGCGGCAAGCGGGGCTCCTTGTCGTTGCAGCTTTAGGGCATGTCGCCGTGGCTGTCGAGCGCGTGCTAGGTTCTCGCCGTGTCCGCCGCGCCGCTCGACCCGAGGCTCGTCCGTTTGATCGACCGCCTGCCGAAGGCGGAGTTGCACGTACACCTCGAGGGCAGCGTCGAACCGGAGCTCGCGCTCGCGCTCGCGCGCAAGCACGGGCGGCGGCTGCCGGGCGACGAGGAGGGGCCCGAGGGGCTGCGCCGGCACTACCGGTTCCAGGACTTCCGCGAGTTCGTCCGGCTCTACGTCGCGATCTCGGCGTGCATGAACGACGCGGAGGACTTCGCGGCGATCGCCGTCGACCTCGCGCGCAAGCTGGCGGCCGAGAACGTGCGCCGCGCGGAGGTGACGTTCACGCCGATGACCCACGTCGCCCGCGGGGTCCCGCCGGACGTCGTGCTCGCGGGGCTCGCCGAGGGCCGGGCGCGCGCCCGCGAGGCGCACGGGGTCGAGCTCGCGTGGGTCTTCGACATCGTCCGGATCTTCTTCGACCAGGCCGCGCCGACCCTCGAGCTCGCGCTGCGCGGGCAGAGGGACGGGGTGATCGGGCTCGGGTTCGCCGGCCCGGAGGCGCCGCAGTGGCCGACCGCGCCGTTCGCCCCGCTGTTCGCCCGCGCCCGCGCGGCCGGGCTGCGCTCGCTGCCCCACGCCGGCGAGATGGACGGGCCGAGCAGCGTGTGGTCGGCGCTGCGCGACCTCCAGGCCGACCGGATCGGCCACGGCGTCCGCAGCCTCGAGGACCCGGCGCTGCTCGACCACCTGCGCGCGCGGCAGATCCCGCTCGAGGTGTGCCCGACCAGCAACCTCGGGATCGGGCTGTTCCCGCGGCTCGCCGCGCACCCGCTGCCCGAGCTGCTCGCCGCCGGGCTCGAGGTCTCGCTCGCCAGCGACGACCCGCCGATGTTCGCCACGTCGGTGAACGAGGAGTACCGCCGCTGCGCCGCCGCGTTCGGCTGGGGCGCGCCGGAGATCGCCAGGCTCGCGGCGAACAGCGTCCGCCACAGCTTCATGGCCGAGGGCGACAAGGAGCGCCTGCTCGCCGAGCAGGCCGCGGCGCTCGCCGAGGTCCTCGGCGTGGCTCCGGGGACATGACCGGAGAGACAGGCCCGGGCGCGGCGGCGGACGTGAGCGCGCGCGGGGACGCCCGCGCCGAACCGCGCCCACCGGGTCGGCCGCGCTGCTAAGCTGCGGCCCGTATGCGCCGCCCGTCCCGCTGGTTCGCCCCGCTCCTCGCCGTCCCGCTGCTCCTGCCCGCCTGCAAGAACGAGGCGAAGAAGACCGAAGGCGGCGGCGCGCCGACCGAGCCGGCGAAGCCCGCCGAGCCGCCCGACGATCCGCTGCCGGCGCTGCGGACCGGCGCGCGCCCCCCGGGCACGCACGCGGAGCTCAAGGCCCAGATCGCGGCGTACCGCGTCGAGGGCGACGCCGAGTACCTCGACGTCCGCATGCCGATCGGCGGCGACGACTTCGGGCTCGACTGGGACCGGCTCCGCGTCGAGCTCGAGGGCGGCGGGCCGGGCCACCTCGCGGTGCTGGCGAGCGGGACCGGCGCGAACGAGGCGATCGTGGTCGTCCGCCGGCCGAAGTCGGCGGCGCCGCCGGAGGCGCTGCGCGGGGCGCTGTACGCCCAGAGCTGGCAGAACGGCCAGCGCGAGTGGATCCGCGTGCCGTTCGCGGCCGCCGGCAAGCCGGCGCAGGCCGACGACAAGGCGCTGCCGGGCCGGTGGGTCGACGCGATGTCGACTGTCCTCGAGGACAGCTGGATGCGGCCGCACCCGTGGTTCCAGTTCGCCGGCGGCCGGCTGCGCAGCTGGCTGGCGAAGCAGCCCGGCGGCAAGGCGCTCGGCGGCGAGGACTTCCTGCGCAACCGGCCGGCCCGGACCGACCTGACGCTCTTGATGGACACGACGACCGGGGTGCTGTCGATGCAGGAGGCGCTGCAGCACGACCGCGGCCTGCGGCTCGTCCGCGACGACGGCCCGCGCAACGTGCCGATCGGCGAGCTCAAGGCGCCGCCGCTGGCCGCCCACCCGTTCGCGGCGATGCAGGCCGCGCTGCCGAACCCGAGCGGCGGGGTCGCCGAGCCGCTCGCCGCCGCGGCGCCGCCGGAGTTCTGGTTCGCGCGGTTCGACGACATCCGCCTGATGCTGCGCCTGCTCGACGAGGCCGACACGTGGATCACGCCGGTCGTGCAGATCATGCAGCAGAACCCGGAGGACCGCGGGCTCGCCGACCGCTACCAGCGCCAGCTCGGGCTGCGCCGCACCGGGCTCGCCAAGCTGCTCGGGCACACGGTCGTCGGTCAGGTCGCGGTCGTAGGTAGCGACCCGTACCTGCGCGAGGGCTCGGACGTGACGCTGATCTTCCAGCTCAAGCAGCCGGAGGTGTTCGACGCCGAGCTCGCCGGTCACCTCGAGCAGTACAGGGCCGAGGTCCCGGGGATCGAGGTGACGACCTCGGACGTCGGCGGGGTGCAGGTCACGCGCGCGACCGACCCGACCGGGACGGTCCGCCAGCACCGCGCCCGCGTCGGCGACCTCGCGCTGGTGTCCAACAGCCCGAACGCGCTGCGCAAGGTGATCGCCGCGGCCAAGGGCGAGGCGCCGCGGCTCGCCGACGAACCTGACCTCAAGTACATGCTCGCGCGCGACCCCGGGGCGCACCAGGCGTTCGCGTTCCTGAGCGACAAGTTCATCGCCGCGGTCGTCGGCCCGCAGCAGAAGGTGCTCGCCGCGCGCCGCCAGCAGGCGCTCGCCGAGCTGCTGACGCCCGGCTACGCGGCGCTGCTGCACGGCTGGCTGTTCGGACAGGCGCCGGCGAGCGCCGAGGCGCTGACCAGGAGCGGGCTGCTCGCGGCCGACGAGCTCAAGCACGCCGACGGGGCCGCGATCGCGTTCACGCCGGGGCAGCCGGCGCGCTCGCCGTGGGGCACGCCCGCCGCGCTGACGCCGCTCGTCGATCTGCCGGCGGTCGACAAGGTGACCGAGGCGGAGCGCCAAGCGTACGACAACTTCGCGCTCGGCTACCAGAACTACTGGAAGCAGTTCATCGACCCGGTCGCGGTCCGCTTCGACGTCAAGGACGACGCGTCCGGCGCGCTGGCCGACGTCGACGTCCGCGTGCTGCCGCTGATCTCGTCGACCGACTACAGCTCGATCGAGGAGCTCGTCGGCAAGACGCGGGTCAAGGTCGCGCCGCAGGGCCGCGGGCTGCTCGCGGTGTGGGCGGTCGGCCAGGACAGCGGGCTGCGCCGCGAGATGGACCAGATGATGGGCTCGCTGACCGGCAAGCGCGATGTCGGCCTCGGCTGGCTCGGCGACTGGGTCCTCGTCGGCCTCGACGACCGCACGGCCGCGGTCGAGCTGCTGGCGAAGTTCGACAAGGACGCCCAGCTGCCGCCGCCGAAGTCCGGGCAGAACGAGATGGAAGACCTCGACCTGTGGCGGAAGCTCGGCAAGTTCCCGCTGTACGCCGCGGCCGACGTCAAGAACCCGACGACGCTGGTCGCGACGCTCGCGGCGCTGAAGACGACGGTCGAGTCGGTCGCGCCGGGGATGGCCGAGTGGGGCGAGGTCGCGCGCCACCGCGACCTGCCGATCGTGCGGATCGGCGTCAGCCCGTCGGCGCCGCTGCTGCCGCGCAAGGAGATCGCCGAGGCGTTCGCGATCCACTACGTCCAGACCGGCTCGTCGATCGCCCTCGCGTTCGATCGCCCGACGCTGACCCGCGTGATCGACCGGCTGCTCGACGGGCAGCTGCCGAAGCCCGGCGAGGCGACCGACCCGCAGTTCGTGTTCGACACGCGCTCGCAGGTCGGCGGGCCGCTGTGGACCGCGGCGCTGTGGCTGGTCCAGGGCCAGGCGAACTCGGCGACGACCAGCGCGCTGCGCTCGGCCGAGGTGCTGCTGCGCGGCGATCCGCAGGCGACCGCGACGACCGACGGGCTCGCGCGCCTCGGCCTGACCTACCTCGGGTTCGTGCCGCTCAACGCCCACGGGACGCCCGAGTTCGTGCTGCGGGCCGACGGCCCCGCCGACCCGCTGCAGGGCTCGGCGATCGCCCCGAACTTCCCGCCGCTGCCGATCCCCGGTTCGCCGCTCGAGCGCCTGATGCAGCGCTTGACGTCGATCCGCGGCGAGGTGTCGTTCGACAAGGAGCCCGACGCGGCCGGCCCGGACGCCCGCTCGTTGCACACGCGGTTCCAGCTGCACCTCGGGGCGGCGCCCTGAGGCCTGGCGCGCGGCTCGGGAGTTTGCGACCCTCGGGTTCACGATGCCGCGCAAGAACGCGATACTGTTGCAGGCCGGGCTGCTCGCCGCGGCGATCTTCTTCGCCGGGGTCGTGTTCGACTGGCCCGCGCTGCGGGTCCTCATCAAACCGATCCCGGTGCTGTGCGTGCTCGCGTGGCTGTCGCCGGTGGCCGGGCGCGACGCGCGGTTGATCGCGCTCGGGCTCGGGCTGTCGCTCGTCGGCGATGTGTGCCTCGAGCTGTCGCCGCGGCTGTTCGTGCCCGGGCTGGTCGCGTTCCTGCTCGCGCACGTCGCCTACGTCGTCGCCTACGTCGGGCGCACGCGGGCGCTGCACCTCGCGCGGCTCGTGCCGGTGGTCGCGTTGTGTTACTTCGTGTTCGGCTGGCTCGAGCCGTCGCTCGGGGCGATGAAGGGGCCGGTCCTCGCGTACATGGTCGTGATCGGCGCGATGGTGTGGCGGGCGTACGCGCAGATCGGCGAGCGCCCGCACGCGCCGCACCTGGCGTGGTGCGCGGCGCTCGGCGCGACGAGCTTTGCGATCAGCGACACGATGGTCGCCTACAACCGCTTCGTCGCCCAGTCGGTCGCCATGAAGATCGCGCTGATGATCCTCTACTGGGGGGCGCAGTGGCTGATCGCGGCGTCGTCCGAGCGCGGGCGCGGCCGGGCTGTCTGAGGGGACAGGCGGTGCGGGCGCCGGCCTCCGCGCGGGTCGGGCTCGGTCGGGGTCGGTCCACGGCCGCGGGTGCGCGCGGGTGCTTTTTTCGCGGGCGCGGAGGTCGTATCGTCCTGGCGCGTGACGGGCGGCGTCCACCTCGGGAGGTTCGTGATCGCGGCGGGGCTGCTCGCGTGCGACGTGCCGGGCGGATCGGCGCGGTCGCGGTCGCAGGTGCAGGAGGCGCCGGCGCCGGCGCCGGCGAGCGAGCCGCGCGACGAGCCGGTCGCGCCGGCGAGCGCGACGACGACGCGGCCGCCGCTCGCGGTCGCTGCGCCGCCGGCGTCGCTGCCGGCGTCGCTGCCGACGGGGCTGCGCTGGCTGGCGATCGGCGGCGGGGCGACGCCCGAGTTCAATCAGGTGTCGATCGAGCAGGACCTGCTGCTCGCGCAGGAGGTCTTCGGGACAGGTGGCGCGGGGCTGTTCGCCGGCGGGCCGGGCAGCCACGGGGTCCAGGTCGCCGATCCGGCGCCGCGCGGCGACCCGCTGCTCGCCGAGCTCGCGGAGCTGTTCGCGCCGCGCGGCGGACGGCGCGCGACGTACCACCCGACCAGGCTCGCGCCGCTGGCCGCGGCGACGCCGGCGAACGCGCTGGACCTGATCAGAGCGGCGCTCGCGGAGCCGGGGCCGCCGCTTCTGGTGTACCTCGCGGGTCACGGCGAGCGCGGCGAGCAGCCGCAGTTCGGCGCGATCAGCCTGTGGGGCCAGGACATCCTGCGCGTCGCCCAGCTCGCGGAGGTGCTCGACGCGGCGCAGCGGCCGGCGCAGATCGTGGCGACGAGCTGCTTCTCCGGGTCGTTCGGCGAGCTCGTGTTCAAGAAGGCCGACCCGCGCGAGGGTCCGGCGGCGACGATCCGCTGCGGGCTGTTCGCGGCGACGGCCGAGCGCGAGTCGTCGGGCTGCGACCCGAACCCCGATCGCGCGGCGCAGGACGGCTTCGGCCTGCACTTCCTGCAGGCGCTGCGCGGGCAGGACCGGACCGGCGCTCCGCTGCCGCGCGAGGCGATCGACTTCGACGGCGACGGCGCGATCTCGCCGCTCGAGGCGCACGCGCGGGCGCGGATCGCCGGGGAGGGGATCGATGTGCCGACGACGACCTCCGAGCGGTGGCTGCGGGCCGTTGCGCCGGCGAAGGGCCGCGCGGCCGAGCTGCGGCTGCCCGAGGAGGAGGCGGTGATCGCCGGGCTCGCGCCGGCGCTCGGGCTCACCGGTCGCGAGCGCGAGGCGCCAGGCGAGCTCGAAGCTTTATGGAAGGACATGGACGCGGCGTACGGTCGGCTCGACCAGGCGACGCGGCGCGAGGACGACGCCTATCGCACCACCGCGGCCGAGCTGCTCGCGCGCTTCCCGGTGCTCGACGACCCGTGGCACCCCGACTTCGCGCCGACGATCGCCGCGCACCGCGACGCGATCGCGGCGGCGCTCGCCGGCAGCGCCGCGTACGCCGAGTTCCGCGCCGCCGGGGCCGCGGTCCAGGCGGCGCAGGACGAGGTCGCGGAGCTGCTGGCGCGCAGCGCCCGGATCGAGCGGCTGGTGCGGGCGATCGAGACGCGCGCGCTCGCCGGGCGGCTCAAGGCCCGCGGCGGCGCGGCCTGGCGGACCTACGAGGCGCTGCTCGCGTGCGAGCGGACGCGCAACGTGCCCTGAAGAGCAGGGTCGTACGAGCATGCTCTGAAGGGCATGCCCGGGAGGTCAGACGGTGAGCGGCTGGTGGTCGCCGACCGTGATCGTCCGCTGGATCTCCTCCGAGATCAGGCCGAGGGCCATCGGGCGGCGGACGCCGCGGAGGGCGGCGACGTCGTAGAGCTCCTCGACGACGCCGTCGAGGCGCAGCCAGTGGGCGATCTCGCCGGTCTGCAGGTCGACGGCGACGAGGCCGCAGCGGGGCTCGGCGCCGCGGGCGGTGAGGTTGTCGCCGAGCTCGAGGTCGGCGAAGGTCCGGCTGCGGCGCAGCTTCGAGAGGCCGACGATCGCGTGGCGGCCGGCGAAGCACAGGCCGCGGGCGTAGCCGGGGACGAAGCAGACGCGCTCGAAGCGGCCGCCGTCGACGAAGCCGAGGAAGCCGGAGCCGGCCTCGAGCAGCCACAGCTTGCCGTCGTGCAGGCGCGGCGAGTGGGGCATCGACAGGCCGGCGGCGACGACGGCGTCGGTGCGGACGTCGATCACGAGGCCGCCGGCGCGCCGGTGCTCGCGCCAGCCGTCGGCGACGTCGCTGCGGCCGACGGCGGTGACGTAGGCGGGGGCGCCGTCCTGCATGGCGAGGCCGTTGAGGTGACAGCGGTCCTCGGCGGCGAGGCGCGAGACGAAGCTCGGGCGCCACAGCGGGGCGAAGCTGGCGCGCGGGGCGAGCGTGGCGAGGCAGCTGAACAGGGTGTTGACGAAGATCGGTCGGCCGGCGCGGTCGACCGCGAGGTCGTGGACGTCGAGGTCGCCGGTGGTGTGGGCGACGCGCGGGACGTAGAGGCGGTCATAGCCCTCGTGGACATGTCCCGGAGGCAAGGCGTTGTCGAGGCGCCACAGCTGGAACAGGGTCGCCAGCCACAGCGACTCGCCGTCCTCGCACAGGCCCATGCAGCGGGGGAAGGTCCGCTCGAACAGCGAGATCTTGCCGCCCGGCCCGGCCCCGAGCAGAAACAGCTTGCCGGCCTGGTAGGTGGTGAAGGCCAGGCTGACGCCGGCCTCCGCGAGCAGGCTCGGGAAGTTGCGGGAGGTCAGGACCTCGAGGCGGGCGGGGTCGGTCATGCCCGGCGACGATAGCAACGCCGCGGTTACAGCGCGACGCTCGCCTGCAGGGCCTCGGCGATCCGCAGGGTGTACACGGGGTGGGTGTAGACGTGGAAGCCGTCCTGGATCCCGCCGTCGACGAAGCCCGCGCCCTTGAGGTCGGCCTCGACGGTCCCGCTCTGGCCGGTGACGGTGACGACGTGCGCGCGCGGGGCGAGCGCCCGCAGGTCGCGCCACGCGAGCACGAGCTTGTTGTCGGCGCCGCCGAGGTCGATCACCTCGACGTCGACGACGTCGCCGTCGGGGCGGGCCGTCAGGTCGAGCGTGTGGCCGCCGCCGAACAGCCGCAGCGTGTCCTCGCCGGCGCCGCCGTCGGCGCGGACGAACTCGAGGTCCTCGACGCGCAGGTCGTCGTCGCCGGCGCCGGCGTAGACGACGTCGGCGCCCTTGAGGGTGATCAGGTCGCCGCCGCGGCCGCCGACCAGCGACTCGCCCATCGCCGTGCCGGCGATGTTGTCCGGACCTGGCCCGAAGGACTGGTAGAGGGCGTTGCTGAAGTCGCCGCCGAACACGACGTAGGAGCGGCCGGCGTCCTCGCCCTTGCCGTCGTTGCCGCGCGCGCCGGTGATGATGTCGGCGTGGCCGTCGCCGTTGACGTCGCCGGCGGCGGCGACCGAGAAGCCGCAGTAGTCGTCGGTCGCCTCGCCGTCGAGCGAGAAGCCGCCGTCGCCGGCGGAGATCGTCCACAGCGGGCCGCCGGCGGGCGAGGGGTCGCCGAAGATCACGTAGGCGCGGCCGGAGTCGCCGCCGCTCGGGTTCGAGCCGGGCGCGCCGACCAGGACGTCGTCGTAGCCGTCGGCGTCGACGTCGCCGCCGCGCTCGACCGCGGTGCCGGCGTAGTCGCGGCCCTGCGCGCCGTCGAGGGTGAAGCCGGTCGCGCCCGAGGCGAGCTCGGTCAGCGAGCCGGATTTGAGGCCCGGGCCGCCGAACACCACGTAGGCGCGGCCGGAGTCCTCGCCGCCGGCGTCCGCGAGGGGTGCCCCGAAGACCATGTCCGCGAAGCCATCCCCGTTGACGTCGCCGGCGCCGGCGACCGCGAAGGCGGCGCGGTCGTAGGCGGCGCCGCCGTCGAAGGCGAAGCCGCCGTTGCCGGCGGCGACGTCGGTCAGCAGCACGGTGGAGGTGGTCGGCTTGCCGAACACGACGTAGCCCCGGCCGGCGCCGTCGCCGGCGGTGTCGTGGCCGTAGGCGCCGACGACGATGTCGTCCAGGCCGTCGCCGTCGACGTCGCCGGCGCCGTCGACCGCGAAGCCGGCGAAGTCGAGGCTGACCTCGCCGTTGACGGCGAAGCCGCCGCCGAGGCCGTTGCTGATCGCGCCGAGGTCGATGGGCTTGCCGGCCTCGCGGCCGAAGACGACGTAGGCGGCGCCCGAGAAGGTGCCGCCGGGGTCGGCCCCGTAGGCGCCGACGACCAGGTCGGCGAGGCCGTCGCCGTTGACGTCGCCCGCGCCGGCGACGCTGCGCGCGGCCCCGTCGCCGGTCTTCTCGCCGTAGACGGCGAAGCCGCCGTTGCCGACCACGACCTCGCTCAGGTACACCGGCTCGGGCCCGGCCTTGCCGAACACGACGTAGGCGGCGCCCGACGACTTGCCGTTCGGCGAGGCCTTCGGCGCGCCGAGGATCATGTCCTCGAGGCCGTCGCCGTCGACGTCGCCGGCGCCCGCGACCGTCGTGCCCAGGAAGTCGCCGGGGAGCTCGCCGAAGATCACGAAGCCCTGCTCCTGCTCCGCGAGCTTGCTGAGCGCGATCGGCTCGCCGGTGAACTTGCCGAACACGACGTAGGCGCGGCCGGTGTTCTGGTCGGCGTTGCGGGCCGCGACCACCAGCTCGCCGAGGCCGTCGCCGTCGAGGTCGCCGACCGCGTGGACGCTGCGGCCCGAGTAGTGCCCGGGGAACTCGCCGTCGATCGCGAACCCGCCGATCCCGTCGGCGACGTAGACGACGTCGATCGCGGTCGGGTTGACGTCGACGCGGACCTGGGTCTGGTGGAAGCCGTCCTGGCCGTCCCAGATCTTGTAGGTGAAGCTGTCGCGGCCCCACAGGCTCGGCGGCGGCTGGTAGGTGAACGAGCCGTCCTGGAACGCGGTCAGCTGGGCGAGGCCCTGGGTCAGCGGGTCGGCGGCGACGAGGCTGAGCTCGTCGCCGTCCTCGTCGTAGTCGTTGGCGAGCAGGCCGAGGTTCGCCTCGACCGACAGCGGCTGCTTGGCCCTGGTGATGTAGCGGTCGGCGACGGCGAACGGCGACTTGTTGACGCCGTCGCCGGTGGTCCCGGTGTCCGTCGAGCCGGCGGTGCCGGTCGAGCCGGCCCCGGTCGCCGTGCCCTCGGTCGAGGTCGGGTCGGGGCCGGTCGGGTCGCCGGGCCCCGTGTCGGTGCCGACGCTGGTCGTCGGGAGGCCGGTCGGGTCCGGGCCGTCGGTCGTCGTGCCCTCGGTGCCGGTGCCGGTCGACCCGGCCGAGGCGGGGCCCGTGGCATCGTCTCCGCAGGCAGGGATGGCGAGCGAGAGGACCGCGAGGACCCGGCGGAGCGGCGTACGCAGCATGTCGACCAACATAGCCAATCGGGCGCGTCTGCGCACGCGGGCGGGATCGCCCCGGCGCGCGCCGCGACCCCTACGTGCCCCGCCCGTCTGCGGCCCTGTGGCCGAACGTCGCGGGATCGCGCATCATCGCATCATGGCCGCGCGCCAGGGAGTTCGTCTCATGAGGAAGCAGATCGCCAGTGCAGGGTGTTGCGTTTTCGCGCTGCTCGTCGCCGCGTGCGGCGACTCGAGCAACAGCTCGAGCTTCGGTGCGTCCGCCGGCGAATCGACGATCACCAGCGCGAGCGCGTCGGCGTCGACCGGCACGACCGCGGACGCGCCGACCGGCTCGGCGAGCCTGTCCGAGGGGACAGGCCAGAGCGGGACCGGCACCGCGAGCGCCAGCGGGACGACCGGCGAGACGACCGAGGCCGCCTCCGGAACCGCGCCGGGGTCGACCGGCGAGCCTGGCTCGACCGGGACGACGACGAGCGCGTCCGGCACGACCGAGGCGGTCAGCGAGACCGCGGGCCCGGGCCCGGGCACGACCGCCGCGCCCGACAAGATGCCGTGCCAGGTCGAGGAGACGCAGGTCGAGCCGGTGCCCCCGAGCGTGCTGCTGATCCTCGACAAGTCGGGCTCGATGTCGATGGCGCAGTGGGACCACGACGCCAACGCGCAGACGCCCAACGTCACCCGCTGGTACAGCCTCTACAAGGTCGTCGAGGGGGTGGTCAACAAGTTCAACGCGGTCGTCCACTTCGGGGTCAAGCTGTACCCCAAGATCGACGCCGGCTCGTACGTCGACGTCGGCGCGTGCATCGTCAACCCGGGCGTGGAGGTCCCGATCGCGCCGATGAACGCGATGAACGTGCTGTCGGTGGTCCCGGCCGCGAACGTGATGGTGCTCGGCGGGACGCCGATGGAGTCCGGCCTCAAGGAGGGCTTCAAGTACCTCAAGACGCTCGACCCGAGCCTGCAGCGGTTCGCGATCCTGGTCGCCGACGGCGAGATCTCCGACACCTGCAAGGGCGAGAACTTCCTCGAGGCCCAGGCCGTCGTCGAGGAGGCGTACCAGCTGTTCGAGATCCCGACCTACGTCGTCGGCATCGACGTCGACCCGTCGACCAGCGACCAGCTTACCGCGCTAGCGATCGCCGGCGGCAAGCCGAAGCCCGGACCCGATCCGTTCTACCAAACGACGAACCAGCTGCAGCTGCAGGACGCGATCCAGAAGATCATCGACGACACGCTCAGCTGCGTGATCGCGGTCGACCCGGAGCCGGCCGAGCCGGAGCTGTTCGAGGTGTGGATCGGCGGGCAGAAGATCGAGCCGGCCGCGAGCTGCCAGGAGGACGGCTGGATCTGGACCAAGCCGCACTCGGAGATCGAGCTGTGCGGCTCGGCCTGCGCGCAGCTCAAGAAGACCGGCGAGGTCGAGGCGCTGTACTTCTGCACGCCGGGCTGAGGCCGCTCGCCGCGCCCGCGGCGGGCAGCCTGCGGCGCGCGGGCGCATGAGCCCGCCGCGCACGAGACCGGCCGCACGAGCGCGCCGGCCCCCGCGGCGGCGACCCCTTGCTACCCTTGACGCGTGATGAACGCCCCGGAGATCCGCGCCCCGCGTGGCACCGCGCTGTCGTGCAAGGGCTGGCCGCAGGAGGCCGCCCTGCGCATGTTGATGAACAACCTCGACCCCGACGTCGCCGAGCGCCCGCAGGACCTCGTCGTCTACGGCGGCACCGGCCGGGCCGCGCGCTCGTGGCCGGACTACCACCGGATCGTCGCCAGCCTGCGCGACCTCGCGGCCGACGAGACGCTGCTGGTCCAGAGCGGGCGGGCGCAGGCGATCTTCAAGACGCACGAGGACGCGCCGCGGGTCCTGATCGCCAACAGCCTGCTCGTCCCGAAGTGGGCGACGCTCGCCGAGCACGAGCGGCTGTCGGCGCTCGGCCTGACGATGTTCGGCCAGATGACGGCGGGCAGTTGGATCTACATCGGCACCCAGGGGATCGTGCAGGGCACCTACGAGACCTTCATGGCGTGCGGGCGGACGCACTTCGGCGGCGACCTGCGCGGGCGGCTGGTCGTCACCGGCGGCCTCGGCGGGATGGGCGGGGCGCAGCCGCTGGCGGCGACGATGGCCGGCGCGGCGATCCTGTGCGTCGAGGTCGATCCGCACCGGATCCGCCGCCGGCTCGAGACCGGCTACCTGATGCGCAGCACCGAGCGCCTCGACGAGGCGCTGCAGTGGCTCGGTGAGGCGCGGGCCCGCGGCGAGGCGCTGTCGGTCGGCCTGCTCGGCAACTGCGCCGAGGTCCTGCCCGAGCTGGTCCGCCGCGGCGAGATCCCCGACGTCGTCACCGACCAGACCTCGGCGCACGACGAGCTCCACGGGTATGTCCCCGACGGCATGTCCCTCGAGGCAGCCGCGGCGCTGCGCGCGGCCGACCCGGCGGAGTACATCCGCCGCAGCACGGGCGCGATGGGCCGCCACGTCGCGGCGATGCGGGCGATGCAGGACCGCGGCGCGATCGCCTTCGACTACGGCAACAACATCCGCGCGCAGGCGGTCAAGGCCGGGGTCGAGGACGCGTTCAAGATCGTCGGCTTCATCCCGCTGTACATCCGCCCGCTGTTCTGCGAGGGGAAGGGCCCGTTCCGGTGGGCCGCGCTGTCGGGCGACCCGCAGGACATCGCCGTCACCGACCGGGCCGTGCTGGAGCTGTTCCCCGAGAACGCGAGCCTCAAGCGGTGGATCGAGCTCGCGCGCGAGAGGGTCCACTTCCAGGGCCTGCCGGCGCGGATCTGCTGGCTCGGCTACGGCGAGCGCGAGCGCGCGGGCCTGCTGTTCAACGACCTCGTGCGCCGCGGCGCGGTCAAGGCGCCGATCGTGATCGGCCGCGACCACCTCGACTGCGGCAGCGTCGCCTCGCCGAACCGCGAGACCGAGGGCATGAAGGACGGCTCGGACGCGATCGGCGACTGGCCGATCCTCAACGCGCTCGTCAACACCGCGGCCGGCGCGACGTGGGTCAGCGTCCACCACGGCGGCGGCGTCGGCATCGGCTACAGCCTGCACGCCGGCATGGTCGTCGTCGCCGACGGCACCGACGGCGCGGCCCGTCGGCTGTCGCGCGTGCTGACGACCGACCCCGGCATGGGCGTCGTCCGTCACGTCGACGCCGGCTACGACGAGGCCGTCCGGTTCGCCCGCGAGCACGGCGTCCGCGTGCCCGGCCGGACGACTCCAGGGGACGGCCGATGACCGGCGACCTGGTGCTGCGCGGCGCGGCGCGGCTGTACACGCTCGCGGATGGCCCGAAGGACAGGCCGCGCGCCGGCGCCGAGATGGCCGAGCTCGGCGCGCGCGAGGGCTGGAGCGTCGTCGTCCGCGCCGGCCGGATCGCCTGGCTCGGCCCCGACGCGGCGCTGCGCGGCGAGCACGTGCCGGACGGCGCCGCCGAGCTCGACTGTCGCGGCCGCGCGGTGCTGCCGGCGCTGGTCGACAGCCACACGCACCTCGTCTGGGGCGGCGACCGCAAGCACGAGCTCGAGATGCGGCTCGCCGGCGCCGACTACGAGGCGATCTTCGCCGCGGGCGGCGGGATCCTCGCGAGCGTGCGACGGACCCGCGAGCTGTCCGAGGACGAGCTGTTTTCGCAGAGCCTGGCGCGCCTGCAGCGGATGATCCGCAGCGGCACGACCGCGGTCGAGATCAAGAGCGGCTACGGGCTCGACCTCGGGACCGAGCTGCGCCAGCTCCGGGTCGCGCGCCGGCTGGCCGAGGCGACCGGCGTCCGCGTCAAGACGACCTGCCTGGCCGCGCACGCGCTGCCGGCCGAGCTGCGCGACCGGCCCGAGGGCCGCGCGGCCTACGTCGCGCAGGTGTGCGACGAGATCCTGCCGGCGGTCGACGCCGCGGGGCTCGCCGACTTCGTCGACGTGTTCTGCGACCGCGGCGCCTTCACGCCCGACGAGACGCGGACGATCCTCCGCCAGGCGCAGGCGCTCGGGCTGCCGATCCGGCTGCACGCCAACGAGTTCGGCCACACCGGCGGGGCCCGGCTCGCCGCCGAGTTCGCCGCGCGCTCGGCCGATCACCTGCTGTACCTCGACGACGACGAGCGCGCCGCGCTGCGCGACGCCGGGGTCGTGGCGACGCTGCTCCCGGGCACCTCGCTGGTCCTCGGCAAGCCGTTCGCCGACGGCCGCGCGCTCGTCCGCGCCGGCGTGCCGGTCGCGGTGGCGACCGACTGCAACCCGGGCTCGTGCGCGCTCGAGACGCTGTCCGTGGTGCTCGCGCTCGCCTGCTACGGCAACCGCCTGTCGCCGGCCGAGGCCGTCACCGCGACGACGCACAACGCCGCCGCCTCGCTCGGCCTCGCGGGCGAGCGCGGCCGCGTCGAGGCCGGTCTCGTCGGCGACCTCGTGGTGCTGGCGACCGACGACGCGCGCGACCTCGTGTACCACGCCGGCTCGCCGCTCGTCGCCGCGGTCGTCCACGGCGGCCTGGTCGTTCGGACATAAAGGAACGGCCCGGTCTCCCCGCCGGTGGGGCGCGCGCCGCCCGAATTTCTTGCGGACCTCCCGCGCAACAATTTGGGTTTGCACGCGGCCGCGGCGGGACCAATTAAGCGCGGCAGGAGGATCCAAGCCATGTCTCTCATCCCGTGGAAGAGGAATCAGTCCGCCCAGCAACTGTCGCCGGTCCAGCAGGACATGCAGCGCATGTTCGACCGCTTCTTCACCGGCTTCCCGGCCTTCCCGAGCCTCGGCGGCTTCGAGTCGTTCGCGGCGTTCCCGGCCGTCAACGTCAGCGACGCCGGCGACGCCCTGGTCGTCAAGGCCGAGGTCCCCGGCCTCGACGCCGAGGACCTCGAGGTCAGCGTCGAGGGCAACCTCCTGACCCTCAAGGGCGAGAAGAAGGCCGAGAAGGAGGAGAAGAACGAGAACTACTACCACATGGAGCGCAGCTTCGGCTCGTTCATGCGGCGGATCGAGCTCCCCGGCAACGTCGACTCGAGCAAGGCCGAGGCCCGGCTCGACAAGGGCGTGCTCCACCTCCGCCTGCCGAAGACCGCGACCGAGGCGACGCGCACGATCAAGGTCAACAAGACGAGCTGACCCGAAGGCCAGCCGGGCCGGACTAGCCGATCTGGACCTCGGTGAAGAACTCGCGCGTGATCGCGTGCGTCTTGCTGTCGACCATGAACACGTGGGCGCGGCCGATGTGCCCGTCGAAGTCGACCAGCAGCCACACCTCGATCGCCCAGCTCTTGCTCTGCGCCAGGCACGGCGGCGTCCAGCCGATCACGACCGGCGGCCCGAGGTTGTCGTGGCTGCGCTCCCGCATCGAGCGCTCGTAGCTCGGGCTGGCGCGGACGGCGGCGACCGCCTCGCGCGAGACTGACTGGTGGACGCCCTTGCGCCAGTCGCTGAAGAACCGCAGGTCGGACGCCTCGAACACCCCGGGCCGCAGCACCGCGACGTACGACTCGCTCGCGTCGATGTCGGCGTAGTCGGGGACGTCGAACTCGGGGTAGAGGTTGCCGGCGTCGATCTCGCGGTCGCGGGCCCGCAGGGCGCTGTCGATCGCGCTGCCCTCGCGGTCGGTGTACGACAGGTACAGCCGCAGGATCACGGCCTCGCTCGGGAGGCGGTGGTCCCAGTCGAGGATCGCGTGCGCGTGGGCGTAGCGGCGCTCGCCGAACGCGACGAGCTCCGGCAGCGACGCGGCGAGGCGCTTGCGCAGGTCGGGCGACGGCGCGAGGCCCTGCTGGGCGACGCGGACGTGCACCTTGAGCCGCTGGAGCACCGCGGCGCGGACGATGGTCGGGTCGTCGGGCTTGCTCATGCGGTCCTCGACTGGGGCGCGGCGACCTCACGCAGCGCGGCGATCATGCCGGTGACGGCCGCCTGCTTCAGCTTGAGGCTGGCGGGGTGGACGATGAGCCGGCTGGTCACGTGAAGGATGGTCTCGACCTCCCTCAGGTTATTCTGCCGCAGCGTCTCCCCGCTCTCCACCAGGTCGACGATTTGGTCGGAGAGCCCGGTGATCGGGCCGAGTTCGACCGACCCGAAGAGCGGGATGATCTCGGGCTTTATCCCGCGGGCGCGATAATGTCGCAAGGCCAGGCGAGGGTACTTCGTGGCGACGCGGAGCGCCATGCCGCGCCGGAGCACGGTCGGGCGGTCCGCGGGCTCGGCGACGGCCAGGCGGCAGGCGCCGATGCCGAGGTCGACCGGCTCGTAGAGGTCGCGCGCTTCCTCGCTCAGGGTGTCCGAGCCGGCGATCCCGAGGTCGGCGATCCCGTGCTCGACGTAGGTCGGCACGTCGACCGGCTTGACCAGCAAGATCCGCGCGCCGCCGGGCAGGTCGAACAGCAGGCGGCGGTCGTGTTCGCCCTCCCACGCCGCGGCGAGATCGACGCCGACCTTCTTCAGCAGGGGCAGGGCCTGCTTCAAGATCCGCCCCTTCGGGAGCGCGAAGGTCAGGGAGTCAGCTCGGGGCGCCATGGTACCTGCGGATCTTCGCGCCGACCTTGCGGAGGCGCTTCTCGATCGTCTCGTAGCCGCGGTCGAGGTGGTAGACGCGGCGGATCTCGGTCTTGCCCTCGGCGACCAGCCCGGCGAGGACCAGGCACGCGCTCGCGCGCAGGTCGGTCGCCATCACCGTCGTGCCGGAGTAGCGCGTCGGGCCGCGCACGATCGCCACGTTGTTGTTGACGTGGATGTCGGCCCCGAGCCGGACGAGCTCGGGGACGTGCATGAAGCGGTTCTCGAAGATGGTCTCGGTGATGATGCTCTGGCCGCGCGCCATCGTCGCGAGGACCATCATCTGCGCCTGCATGTCGGTCGGGAAGCCGGGGTGCGGGCGGGTGACGAGGTCGATCGGCTTCAGCTCCTCGGGGCCGATCACGCGCAGGCCGCGGGCCTCGACGCGGCAGCGCGCGCCGGCCTCCTCGAGCGTGGTGATCACGGAGTGCATGTGGTCGACCGGCGCGTCGAGGAGCAGCAGGTCGCCGCGGGTGATCGCGGCCGCGACCGCGAAGGTGCCGGCCTCGATCCGGTCGGGCAAGATCGCGTGGTCGATCGCCTCGAGCGCGTCGACGCCCTCGATCTCGATCACGGGGGTCCCGGCGCCGGAGATCTTCGCCCCCATCTTGTTGAGGACGACCGCGAGCTCCTGGACCTCGGGCTCGCGCGCGGCGTTCTCGAGCACGCTCGTGCCCTTGGCCAGCGCGGCGGCCATCATCACGTTCTGCGTCCCGCCGACGGTGACGAGGTCGAAGTTGACGCGCGCCCCCTTGAGCCGCTTCGCCTTGAGCTCGACGTAGCCGTGCGCCATGTGGATCTTGGCGCCGAGCGCCTCGAAGCCGCGCAGGTGCTGGTCGATCGGCCGGGCCCCGATCGCGCAGCCCCCGGGCAGCGACACGCGGGCGAAGCCGTGGCGGCCGAGCAGCGGGCCCATCACCGTCACCGACGCGCGCATCGTCTTGACCAGCTCGTACGGCGCCTCCTTCGGGCCGTCCTTCACGCCGGCGGGGTCGATCGTCAGCGTGCGGTCGCCCTCGACGGCGCAGCCGAGGCCGACGAGCAGCTGGTTCATCGTCTGCACGTCGGACAGCCGCGGCACGTGGCGGTAGGTCGTGACGCCGTCGGCGAGCAGCGCGGCGCACTGGAGGGGGAGGGCGGCGTTCTTGGCCCCGAGGACCCGCAGCTCGCCGACGAGCCGATTTCCGCCGTGGATGACGATCTTGTCCATGATCCTCTAACGTCCGCGGGACGCCGCGCGTTCCAGCGCGCCCGCGAGGGCGTCGCGTGTGGTGGTCAGTCGTTCGGGCGGCGCCCAGCCGGCGGCGACCAGGCCCCCGGGACAGGCGTCGATCGCGTCGATCCGGATCTGCCGCTCGAGGTCCATGAAGCCGTGGTGGACGAACACCTCGGCGCGCAGCAGCCGGCCGCTGTCCGTGTCGACGAGGGCGGTCCGCTCGGTCCAGATCCCGACGTCGAGCGGGTGGCCGTCGCTCCAGAACGAGGCGATCTGCGCGACCGTCCGGCCGCCGAGCTCGTGCAGCCCGACCAGCCGCTCGCGCCACGACATCGTCGCGCACGGCCGCTCGTGCGCCTTCGCGCCGCCGCCGCGGGTCTCGGGGTCGACGCAGGCGGCGCGGTTGCACCGGCCTTCCACCCTGGCGCCGCGCCACGCCTCGCCGACGCGGGCGCGCCGGGCCGGCAGCTGCGGCCAGCCGAGCGCGAGGGCGTCCTCGACCGGGTCCCACGTCCGCTCGTAGCACGCGGCGTCCGGCGAGGCCGGGCCGACCAGCGACGCCGACGCGGCCCACTCGCGCAGCAGCTCGCGCCCGCCGGTCCGCGGCCCGCGGTAGGTCAGCTGGCCGGCGAACACCTCGCGGTTCGGGACAGGACCTTCAGGCCATGTCTTCGGGGACATGATCCCGTGCCCGAGCACGAGCACCGCCTCGCTGTGCTCCTCCTGGGTGTGGAGGAACTGCTCGAGCCCGGGCGGGAAGGTCTCGTCGACGCGGACGCGGTAGGCGAGCGGGCAGGCCGGGTCGGGCGGGTGCCAGGCGAGCGGCGCGGTCGCGGTGGGGGCGGGCGACAGCACGAGGCCGTACTCGCCCTCGAGGTCGAGCGGCGGAGAGGCCTCGGGGGGTGCGCAGGCGAGGACCGCGACCAAGGCCGCGGCGAGCGCGCGATCCACCTCGCAAGCGAGCGCGCGGGCGGGGGCGAGGCGGTGCATCGGGGGGCGAGCGGGGGACGGCTAGCGGACCAGGAAGTCGCCCAGGCGCCGCTGGATCTCGTCCTGGGGCATCCCGGCGGTGTCCTCGTCCATCTCGTTGAGCTCGTCGACGATCGCGGCGACGGCTGCGCGGGCCGCTTCCTTGCGGTCGTCGTGGACGAAGCCGTGGAAGACGGTCTCGCCCGCGGCGGCCTTGGCGATCTCCTTGCCGCGGTTGTGCTCGTCGAGCTCGGTGAAGAAGACGAAGTGGAACGCGCGATTATAATCCGTCTCGCGGTAGATCTCGAACATCGTCTTGTTGTCCGCGGCGATCATCGGCGGCGATGTTGCCAGAGGTGGCGCGGAAGCAAAAGCGGGCGCCCGTGTGACCTCTATGACCTCCATGATCTCCAGGGCGTCCAGGGCCGTGGCCTCGCCGCCGCGCGGCCGCCCCCGCCCTCGTCGGTCGCCGCGGATCGCTCGGCGGGGCCGCGCCCGCGGGCCGTGACCTGGGCCGCTTTGCCGCGCGGGGGGTCGCCCGGCGAGCCCCGTGCGGTTGACACCCCTCGCACCCCTGGGTATCCCTTGGCCCGCGGGTTTCGCCGCTGCCCGAAGTTTCGCCGGAAATTTCCCGCCTCTCCCCGGAGTCGCCATCATGCGCGCCATGTTCTCCCGCCTTTCCACCCCTGTGATGGGCCCCCTGCTGGCCGTCGGCCTGAGCTTCGCGGCCCTGAGCCTGTCGGCGTGCAAGAAGCCGGAGTACCCGGCGTGCAAGAAGGACAAGCACTGCAACGTCGACCTCGACGAGAAGTGCGTCGACGGCCAGTGCCAGAACTGCAAGACCGACGCCGACTGCGCGGGCAAGGGGCCGAACGGGGCGAACTGGAAGTGCGCCGAGTTCCGCTGCCAGGACCCGGCGCTGGTCCAGGGCGGAGGCGGCGCCGACGGCCTCGGCAAGCCGTGCGTGCAGACGATCGAGTGCTCGAACGGCCTCGTCTGCAAGGCCGGCGCGTGCGCGGCGTGCTCCGAGGACTTCGACTGCCAGCCGGGCACCTGCGACATCGGCACCGGCCGCTGCAACTCGCCCGGCGCCGGCGGCGGCGGCACGCAGTGCACGACCGACGACCAGTGCGCGATGGACGAGATCTGCGACAACGGCACCTGCACGTTCTCCGGCGTCGGCGCCGGCGGCCCGAACCCGTGCCCGGATGTCCCGAAGATCTACTTCGGCTTCGACAACCCGAACCCGGAGCCGGCCGACCAGGAGAAGCTCAAGGCCCTGGCCGAGTGCCTCAAGTCGAACAGCGCGCAGCTGATCCTCGAAGCCCACGCCGACTCGCGCGGCACCGAGGAGTACAACATCATGCTGACCGACAGGCGCGGCTCGACCGTCAAGGAGTTCCTGGAGAACCTCGGCGTCGACCCCGCCCGCATGACGGTGATCTCCAAGGGTGACCTCGAGGCCAAGGGCACCGACGACGCCAGCATGAAGGAAGACCGCCGCGTCGAGTTCATCTACCAGTAAGCCGCTCCAACAAGGATCACCGCCGTGTCCGACCGCCGCCATCCGCGCGGCCGGGGACGCACCAGGGCGGTCGCGAGCCTGCTCGCGGCCGCCTTCGTCGCGCCCGGCTGCCTCACCCTCAAGGCCGAGCACAACGACCTCGCCAAGAAGGTCGACAGGCTCGAGACCCAGAGCCTCGACCGCTCCAAGCAGCTCGACGAGAAGCTCGCCGAGGCCGACAAGCGGCTCGCCGAGCTCCAGGCCAAGCTCGCCGAGGCCGAGACGCTGCTGCGCGGCAGCCAGGCCGGCATCGGCGTCCGCATGTCCGTCGTCGAGCAGGACGTCCAGCAGCTGCGCGGCCAGGCCGAGAACGCCGAGCTGGTCGCCTCCGCGACCCAGCAGACCCTGCAGGAGCTGCGCGGCGACATCGACGAGCGGCTCAAGAAGCTCGAGGACAAGCTCAACGAGGCGACCAACATCCCCGAGGGCAAGGACGAGCTGTTCGCCGAGGCCGAGCGCCAGCTCCAGCGCAAGAACTTCAAGCAGGCGCGCCAGCTGTTCCGCACCTACACCTCGCGCTACCCCGGCGACCCGAAGCTCGCCGAGGCCGAGTTCAAGGTCGGCCTCACCTTCTACAGCGAGCGCGACTACAAGAGCGCGCTCGGCGTGTTCTACCGGGTGATCCAGACCTACGCGGACACGCCGGTCGTCCACGACGCGCTCTACTACTCCGGCCTCGGGTTCGCCAAGCTCGGCCAGTGCAAGAACGCGATCGCCTACTTCGAGGCGCTGACCCGCCCGAAGTCGCCCGCGCCGCAGCAGTACCAGAAGGCCGCCAAGGAGCAGATCGACCTGCTCAACAAGGACACCGGCGACCTGTGCTTCGACCGCGAGGACGCGAGCGCCGGCGCGGCCGCCAAGCAGAGCGTGCAGGGCGCCGCCGAGACCAAGGCCCCCGCGCCGCTGCCGGCGCGCCCGGCCGGCACCGGCAAGCGCAAATAGTTCGGCGCGCGCCGGCGCGCCGCCGCGTCGGTCGCCACGGCCGCGCCCGAAGAGTATCCTGGCCGCTTGTGACGAGTGGGTCGCGCGAGTCGATCGAGGCCGAGCTCTCGACGCCGACCGGCAGCCTCCGCAGCGCGCTCGGAGACTCCGGGATCACCCTCGATCGCGAGGGCGAGCCGACCAAGATCGGCCGCTTCGTCGTGCTCCAGCGGCTCGGCTCCGGCGGCATGGGCCTGGTCTACGCCGCCTACGACGCCGAGCTCGACCGCAAGGTCGCGATCAAGCTGCTGCGCCCGCACGTCGCCCACTCCGGCCGCGCGACGCTCGGCCAGGCCCGCCTGCTGCGCGAGGCGCAGGCGATGGCCCGGCTGTCGCACCCCAACGTCGTCACCGTCCACGAGGTCGGCACGTTCGGCGACCAGGTCTTCATCGCGATGGAGTTCCTGTCCGGCGTCACCCTGAAGTCGTGGCTGCGTCAGACCCAGCGCCGCTGGCAGGACGTCGTCGAGGTGTTCGTCCAGGCCGGGCGCGGCCTCGCGGCGGCCCACGCCGCCGGCCTGATCCACCGCGACTTCAAGCCGGACAACGTGATGGTCAGCGAGGACCCGCGCACCGGCAAGGTCGCGCGCGTCCGCGTGTTCGACTTCGGCGTCGTGCAGGAGGTCCGCGAGGCGGCGCAGCGGCAGGGCGGCGACACGCTCGACGGCGGTAGTGGCAAGCGGACGCCCAACCCCGACGCCGAGGACCGGTCGCTGCGGCGCTCGACCGACCGGCGCACGCCCGGCTCGTCGAACGTGATCGGCCGCGCCCGCGCCCGCGGCCTGCCGAGCCAGTCGTCGCCCGCGCTGCTGGCCCACAACGAGGACTCGCCGCTGCCGGCCCCGCTGCCCGACGTGTCCGTCGACTCGCTGTCCGAGCCGCCCTCGACCGGCCTGACCGCCGCCGGCGCGCTCGTCGGCACGCCGATGTACATGGCCCCCGAGCAGTACCAGCAGGCCGCCGACGCCCGCAGCGACCAGTTCAGCTTCTGCGCCGCGCTGTTCGAGGGCCTGTACCGCAAGCGTCCGTTCGTCGGCGACAGCGCGGCCGCGCTCCAGCGGGCCAAGCTCGCCGGCCGCCTGCGCTCGCGCCCCGAGGGCAGCGACGTCCCCGGCTGGCTGCACCTGCTCGTGCTCCGCGGCCTGCAGGCCGACCCGATCCGGCGCTTCCCCGACATGGAGGCGCTGCTCCGCGAGCTCGAGCGCGACCGCAACGGCTGGCGCCGCTACGCCTGGGGCGGCCTCGCCTTCGTCGCCGCGCTCGTGGTCGGCGCCGCCGGCACGCGCGTCGTCGCCGAGGCCGACCCCTGCGCCGGCTCGGCCGACCCGCTCGCCACCGCCTGGAGCCCGAGCCGCCGCGCCGCCGTCGAGGCCGCGTTCCTCGCGTCCGGCCGCAGCTACGCCGCGACGACCTTCGCCACCGTCGACGCCGCGCTGTCGCGCCACGCCGCCCGGTGGGCCGACCAGCGCCGCGAGCTGTGCGAGCGCGCCCGCGACGACCCGTCCGCCCCGTCGCTGGCGACCCGCGGCCTGTGCCTCGACCTCCGCCTGCAAGAGCTCACCGCGCTGACCGACCAGCTCGCACGCGCCGACGGCGACGTCGTCGACCACGCCCCGACCGCGGTCGGCCAGCTGACCCCCGTCGGCGCCTGCGACGACGTCGTCGCCCTGCTCGCCCGCGCCCCGCCGCCGCCGCCGCCGCACCTCGCCGCCGCCGCGACCAGCTTCGCCGACCGCCTCGCCGAGGTCCGCGCGCTCGAACAGACCGGCAAGTACGCCGCCGGCCTGGTCGTCGCCCGCGACGCCGTCGCCGAGGCCCGCCGCCTCGACCACGCGCCGTGGCTCGCCGAGGCGCTGCTGCACGAGGGGGTGCTGCACGCCCGCCTGTCCTCGCTGCGCCCCGCCGAGGCCGCGCTGTTCGAGGCGAGCGTCGCCGCCGCGGCGAGCCGCCACGACGAGGTGCTCGCGCGCGCGTGGACCGAGCTCGTCCGCGTCGTCGGGGTCGAGCTGGAGCGCTACGACGAGGGCGAGCGGTGGGGCAAGCTCGCCGACGCCGCGATCCGGCGGATCGGCGGCGGCGCCGAGGCGGTCGCGCTCGCCGGCCACCTCGGCCGCCTGCACGAGCGCCGCGGCGAGCTCCCGGCCGCCCAGGCCCAGTTCGAGCGCGCCGCCCGGCTGGCCGAAGAGACCTTGCCCGAGAAACACCCGCTCCGCGCGACCGCGCGGATCGACCTCGGCGGCTACCACCTCGCCCGCGGCCGCTACATCGAGGCCGACGCCGCCTACCGCGAGGCGCTCGCGCTGCGCCGCGGCGTGTTCGGCGAGGGCCACCCGCGCGTCGCCGAGGCGCTGTCGCTGGTCGCCCGCGTCGCCTGGGAGCGCAAGGACTTGGACCTCGCGCACCAGCTCGCCGGCGAGGCGCTGCGGATCTGCGAGGGCCCCGGCCGCTGCAGCCCGGCCGAGCGCGGCCAGGCGCTCGTCGACCTCGGCAGGATCGAGTTCACCCGCGGCCGCTTCGTCGAGGGCCAGCGCCTGACCGAGCGCGCGCTCGAGCTCTACGAGTCGATCTACGGCCCCGAGCACACCCGCGTCGGCGCGCTGCAGATGAACCTCGGCGTGTTCGCCAAGAACCTCGGCCGCCACGACGAGGCCCGCGCGCGCTACCAGCGGGCGCTGCAGATCCAGCGCCTCCACCACCCCGACGACCACCCGAGCCTCGCGTCGCTCCACATCAACCTCGGCACCCTGGCGATGGACCAGGGCCGCTGGCAGGACGCCCGCGACAGCTTCGCGCGCGCGCTCGAGATCTGGCGCAAGGCCGGCGACGCCGAGACCTACGGCCTCGCCAACCTGCTCGACAACGACGGGGTCGCCGCGCTGCGCCTCGGCGACGCGGCGACGGCGGTCGACCGCCACGCCCGCGCCCTGGCGATCTACACCCGCGACCACGGCGATACCCACCCCGACGTCGTCCGCGTCCGCACCCACCTCGCCGAGGCCCACCTCGCCGCCGGCCGGCACGATCGCGCCGGCGAGCTCGCCGAGCAGCAGCTCGCCGCCCTCGCCGGCAAGACCGCCGAGGAGGTCCCGCAGCTGCGCCTCCTGCTCGCTCGCACCCTCGTCGGCAGCGACCCCGCGCGCCCCCCCAGGGACAGGTCGGCCCGCGCCCGCGACCTCGCCCGCGCCGCCCTGTCCGCCCTCCGCGCCGACCCGGACCGCGCCGCCGAGGCGACCGCCGCCGCCGCCTTCCTCGCCGCGCTCCCGCCCGAGAAGCCCTGAGCGCGACCCCGCCGTCCCCCTTGTCAGCCGCGCGCGGCCGCGATACGGCAAGCCCGCGTGATCAAGTACCTCGGCTCGAAGCGGCTGCTCGTCCCGCACATCCTGCGGATCGTCGAGGGCCTCGGCGAGGTGCGCACCGTGATCGACCTGTTCTCCGGGACATCCCGGGTCGGCCACGCGCTCAAGGCCGCCGGCCGGCGCGTCCTCGCCAACGACCACAACGTCTACGCCGAGACGCTCGCCCGCTGCTACGTCCAGGCCGACCGCGAGGACGTGCTCGGCGACGCGACCCGCCTCGTCGCCGAGCTAGGCGCGCTCAAGGGCGAGCCCGGCTACGTCACCCGGACCTTCTGCGAGGAGGCGCGGTTCTTCCAGCCGAAGAACGGCGCGCGGATCGACGCGATCCGCCGCGCGATCGCCGACAAGCACCTCGACCCCGAGCTCGAGGCCGTCCTGCTCGTCGCGCTGATCGAGGCCGCCGACCGCGTCGACTCGACCACCGGCGTGCAGATGGCCTACCTCAAGACCTGGGCCGCCCGCGCCCACGGCGACCTCGAGCTGCGTGTCCCCGAGGTCCTGTCCCGCGCGACCTGCGGCAAGGGACAGGCGTTCGGCCTCGACGCGGTCGAGGCCGCCGCCAGGCTCGAGGGCGACCTCGCCTACCTCGACCCGCCGTACAACCAGCACTCGTACCTCGGCAACTATCACATCTGGGAGACGATCGTCCGCGGCGACGCGCCCGCGACCTACGGCGTCGCCCGCAAGCGCGTCGACTGCCGCGAGCGCCGCAGCCCGTTCAACACCCGCGCCGGGATCCGCGCGGCGATGCAGGCGCTCGTCGACGCCGTCCGCGCCCCGCTGCTCGTCGTCTCGTTCAGCGACGAGGGCTACCTCGCCCGCCCCGAGCTCGAGGCGATGCTGGCCCGCCGCGGCCACGTCCGCGTGTTCTCGTTCGACTACAAGCGCTACGTCGGCGCCCAGATCGGGATCTTCAACCCGCGCGGCGAGAAGGTCGGCCGCGTCGGCCACCTGCGCAACACCGAGCACATCTACGTCGTCGGCGAGGGCCGGCACGCCGCCGCGGTGGCGGCCTTGCCGGCCCTCGGGTCGCCCCCGGAGACCTGACCTTCGGGTCAGGCCCCGACGGTCAGATCGACGGTCAGAGGCAGTCGGTGCAGACCTTGAGGTTGCCGCGCAGCTCCGACGGCGGCTCGCCGTCGTCGCCCGGCCACTGGTCGGGCGCGTCGACGAACGGGATCTGCGTGCAGCCGCCGCTCTCGACCGTGACGTTGAAGCCGGCCCCCGAGGGCGCCGCCGGGCTCGGGTAGTTGAACTCGGCGAACGGCGCGTACTCGTCGTCGGTGTTGAGCACGCAGATGCCCTGCGGGCAGTCGATCTGCGGCTTGCACTCGTGCGGCTTCATCGTCGAGGTGTTCTGCAGCGTCGTGTTCAGCCACACCGTGCTCGGGATGTCGACCGTGATGTTCGACGCCCACGGCTGCGGCGCGCGGATCGTCAGCTGGCCGAAGAAGTCGCCGCCGCCGCACGGGCAGTCCTTCGACCACGCCTCCTCGCCCATGTTCATCGGGCCCCAGTTCTCGCACGCCTGGATGTCCGCCGACGGACAGGTCGGCGTCGGCACCAGGTCGCGGCACATCTTGATCTTCGCCCACCCGGCCTCGAGGCGGATATCGCCGCCGCTGCACAGGCCGTCGATCGTGATGTTGCCGCGCCGCGGGTACGACTGCTCCGTCGTGTTGTCCTCGGTGTTGACGAACAGCTGGCCGCGGTAGCCGCGCGGCAGGCGGACCCGCAGGTCGGCGCCCGAGCGCTCCGCCTGGGCCTTGCCGTCGTAGTACACGAGGACCTGGCAGCCGTCCTTCCAGGTGTCCTTGGTGCAGTCGTCGGCCGGGTCCATCTGCGGCGGCGGCGACGGGTTGCCCGAGTTGACGTACGCCCACAGCGACAGCCGCTGGAACACGCCCTCCATCCCGGCGGCCATGTCGCCGTTGGCGTCGATCTCGTCGCCGTAGACGTACTTCTTGACCTCGATGGTGATCGTCGGGTCGTCGTGGTCGTAGAGCACCTCGATGTTGCCGCGGTTGGCGAAGTTCTCGTCGAACTCCTTGCGCCCGACCGTCAGCGACCGGACCCGGGTGTCGCCGTCGAGCGGGAACGGCAGCGCGTTGACGACGACCTCCCACTCGGTCTCACGCGGTTTGATTTCGCCGACCACGGGAGGTTTCGTCGTGTCGTCAGCGCAGCCGGCGACCAGGGCGACCAGGACAGAGGCCAAAGTGAGGTGTTTCATCGTGAGTTTCCGGGAGAATGGACGGCCGGGGGGAGTGCTGCCTGACAGGATAATCCAGCCGCGCCCGCGGCGACAACGGCGACGGCGGGGAGATCCGCGGACGGGTCCGACGTCGGTCCGAGTGCCGCGGCGCGCCCGCCGAGGGCTTGACCGCCGGCCCGCCGCGCGCCATGCAGGCACCCGAGGCCCCGATGACCGCCACGCCGCCCGAGTCCCCGTTCGCCGCGCCCCCCGCCCAGCTCGACCTCCCGCGCCTCGAGCAGGAGATCCTCCGGTTCTGGGGCGAGCGGGACATCGAGGGCCGGAGTTTACGCACCACGACCTCGCAGGGCGGCGCCTCGCGCCCCGCCTTCGTGTTCTACGACGGCCCGCCGTTCGCCACCGGCCTGCCGCACTACGGCCACCTGCTCGCCGGCACGATCAAGGACATCGTCCCGCGCTTCTGGTTCATGCGCGGCCGCTCGGTCGAGCGCCGGTTCGGCTGGGACTGCCACGGCCTGCCGATCGAGAGCCTCGTCGAGGGCGAGCTCGGCCTCCACGGCAAGGCCGAGATCGAGCGCTACGGCGTGCCGCAATTCAACGCCGCCTGCCGGGCCGGCGTCCTCCGCTTCACCGCCGAGTGGGAGAAGGTCGTCAAGCGGATGGGCCGCTGGGTCGACTTCCGCGACGACTACAAGACGATGGACTTCACCTTCATGGAGTCCGTCTGGTGGGTGTTCGGCCAGTTGTGGGACAAGGGCCTGATCTACGAGGGCTACCGCGTCCAGCCGGTCTCGCCCGCGCTCGGCACGCCGCTGTCCAACTTCGAGGTCGCCCAGGGTCCGCAGGAGCGGGACCCCGTCACCCGCAAGGAGGGCCACAAGCGCCGCCAGGACCCGAGCCTGACCGTCCGCTTCCGCCTCGAGGACGAGGACGCCTCCCTGTGGGCGTGGACGACGACCCCCTGGACGCTCCCGAGCAACCTCGCGCTCGCCGTCCACCCCGACGTCGAGTACGTGAAAGTCCGCGTCGTCGACACCGGGGAGGTCGCCTACCTCGAGCCCGGCCGCCTCGCCGACTACCAGGCGCGCGGCCGCGTCGGCCAGACCGAGGAGCTCGCGCGCATGCGGGGCAGCGCGCTGGTCGGCCGCCCGTACGAGCCGCTGTTGCCGTTCTTCGCCGCCTACCGCGACCGGCCCGATGGTTCGCGCTGGTGCTTCAAGGTCGTCGGCGCGACCTACGTGACGACCGACAGCGGCACCGGCATCGTCCACCAGGCGCCGGCGTTCGGCGAGGACGACTACCAGGTCGGCCAGGCCAACGGCCTGCCGATGATCTGCCCGGTCAACCTCAGCGGGATCTTCGACGACCGCGTCGGCGAGTTCGCCGGCATGTTCGTCAAGGACGCCGACAAGCCGATCGTCGACCGGCTCAAGCACGAGCACAAGGTCGTCGACCAGGACACGATCGTCCACCCGTACCCGCACTGCTACCGGACCGAGCAGCCGCTCATTTACATGGCGCTGTCGACGTGGTTCATGCGCGTCGAGCCGCTGCGCGACCAACTCGTCGCGGGCAACCGCAAGATCCGCTGGGTCCCCGAGCACGTCGGCGCCGGCCGGTTCGGCAACTGGCTCGAGAACGCGCGCGACTGGAACCTCAGCCGCAACCGCTACTGGGGCACGCCGCTGCCGATCTGGCGCAACGACCGTGACCCCTCGGACAAGGTCTGCATCCACAGCGTCGGCGAGCTCGAGCAGCGCGCCGGCCTCGCCCCGGGCTCGCTGGGGGACCTCCACCGCGAGAACGTCGACGACATCACCTGGCCGGCCCCCGGCGGCGGCACCTACCGCCGGATCTCCGAGGTCTTCGACTGCTGGTTCGAGTCGGGCAGCATGCCCTACGCGCAGAACCACTACCCGTTCGACGCCGCCAAGAAGCAGTACGTCGAGGACAACCTGCCGGCCGACTTCATCGCCGAGGGCCTCGACCAGACGCGCGGGTGGTTCTACACCCTGCACGTCCTGTCGACCGCGCTGTTCGGCCGCCCGGCGTTCAAGAACGTGATCGTCAACGGCCTGATCCTCGCGGCCGACGGCCGCAAGATGTCGAAGCGGCTCAAGAACTACCCCGACCCGGCCGGCGTGATCGACAGCTTCGGCGCCGACGCCCTGCGCGTCTATCTGATCAACTCCGCGGTCGTCCGCGGCGAGCCGATGCGCTTCGGCAAGAGCGCGACCGACCTGACCGGCGAGTGCGTCAAGGACACCGTCCGCACGGCGATCCTGCCGCTGTGGAACGCGTACAACTTCCTCGTCACCTACGCGCGCGCCGACGGCTGGACGCCGACCGCCGCCGACCTCGGCCCGCAGGACCTGGCGAGCCCGCTCGACCGCTGGATCACCTCGCGCGTCGGCCACTTCCTCGCCAACCTGACCGCCGAGTACGAGGCCTACGAGCTCAGCAACCTGGTCCCGCACTTCCTCGAGATCTGCGACGACCTCAACAACTGGTACATCCGCCGCGGCCGCCGCCGCTACTGGAAGGCCAAGGGCCAGGGCGACGCCGACAAGCGCCAGGCCTACGCGACGCTGTACCGCGCGCTGGTGACGATCGTGCGGGCGATGGCGCCGGTGCTGCCGTTCTTCACCGAGCACCTGTACCAGCGCCTCGTCGTCGCCCCCGGCCTCGCCGCCGAGGAGAGCGTCCACTTCACCCGCTTCCCCGAGGCCGCCGAGTTCGCGCGCGACGAGGCGCTCGAGCGCGAGGTCGCCGCGGTCCGCCAGGTCGTCGCCCTCGGCCTCGGCCTGCGCGAGCGCGAGCGGATCGGCGTACGCCGCCCGCTGGCGACCCTGACGATCGTCCGCGACAGGCCCGAGGACCTCGCGCCGTTCCGCGACCCGGCCGCCCGCGCCGACCTGCTCGGCGAGCTCAACGTCAAGGAGCTGGCCCTCTCGTCCGACGACAGCGCCCTCGTCGAGCTCAGCGCCAAGGCCAACTTCAAGACCCTCGGCAAGCGGCTCGGCGGCAAGATGAAGGCCGTCGCCGCCGCCGTCCAGGCGCTCGATCAGGCGACGCTCCGCCGCTTCGTCGCCGACGGCGCGCTCGCGGTCGAGGGCGAGACCCTCGGCCCCGACGACGTCCTGCTGGTCCGCGCGCCGAAGCCCGGGATGGTCGTCGCCAGCGAGGGCGGCCTGACCGTCGTCCTCGACACGACCCCGAGCGAGCCGCTGCGCCTCGAGGGCCTCGCGCGCGAGCTCGTCAACCGCGTCCAGAACCTCCGCAAGACTCACGACCTCGACGTCAGCCAGCGGATCGCCGTGACCCTCCGCTGCGGCGGCGCGCTCGCCGAGGCGGCCCGCCACCCGGAGCTCACCGACCTGATCCGCAGCGAGACGCTCGCCGACGCGCTGCAGGTCGTCCCCCCGGGCACCACCTTGTCCGGCGACCATGTCCTCGAGGACAGCGTCGACGACGAACCCCTCGCCGTGACGCTCCGCCCGGCCTGAAGAGGCGCGCCCATGCCGTACATCCGCCGGATCCGCATCTCGAACTACCGGAGCATCACCGACCTCGACGTCGACCTGACGCCTCCGGAAGGCGAGCGCTTCCGGCACCTGATCCTCACCGGCCCCAACGGCTCCGGCAAGACGAGCGCGCTGGATCTGATTCGGGAGGCCTTCGGCAGGATCTTGCGACCGACGGGGGAGACCTCTCCGGTCGTGCTCGACTTCGACGTCGACATCGGCGAAGTCGCGCGCCAACTCTCCACCGGAGAACTGCTCGTCTTCATGTTTCGAGCCCAGCGCCTCCTCCGCCTCGACGAGACGAGTGGACCCAAGGCGCTGCAGCTACCGAGATCGAACGGTCGCGGAGAGTTCGAGAACGAAGGTCCGTACGCGGCCCTCGCCGCTCAGCTCATGGTCAACCGAAAGACCGAGCAGGCCTTCGCGCTGACCGAGGGGGATCACAAGACAGCCGGCGAGATCGGCCAGTGGTTCGACGCGCTCGAGGCCGATCTACGCGATCTGCTCGAGCAACCTGACCTGAGCTTCTACTTCGACCGCAAGAGCTTCAACGTCGGACTGCGCTATGTCGACGGGCGCATCGTCGGCTTCCAACAACTCGCGGACGGGCACTCGGCGGCCCTGTCGATCTTCCTCGAGCTCTTCATCCGAACCGAGCTGGCCGCAGCAACTTCGCAGGCTCCGCGCGAGGGCGTCGTCATCATCGACGAGATCGAGACGCACCTGCACCTGCGCCTCCAGGAACGCATCTTGCCGTTCTTGACCCGGCGCTTCCCGGCGTTCCAGTTCATCGTCGCCACGCACTCGCCGGCGGTGATCGCCAGCGTCCCGGGCGCCGTCGTCTACGACCTCGAGCGGCGCGAGGCCGTGCCGAGCGAGGAGTTCCAGGGCATCCGCTACGGCACGCTGATGACCGAGCACTTCGGCATCGCCTCCGACATCGACCGCGACTCGACCGAGAAGCTGAAGCGCCTGCGTACGCTCGCGCGCGGGGCCACGCGGACCGCCGACGAGGAGCGAGAACTCCAGCGGCTCGCCGAGGTGCTCGAGGCGCGCTCGCACACCCTCAAGCTCGAGGTCTGGAAGGCGAGGAACCCGGGCGGAGGTGCGGCGTGATCAACGCGAAGCGCCGCACCGAGCCGCCGGCCTCGCTCGTCAGTGGCACCTACGCGGGCGACGACGTGCTCCAGGCGCTGCACCAGGACTTCCTGGGCAAGTGCTATCTCTGCGAGGTCAAGGTCTCGCTCCGGGACATCGCCGTCGATCACCGCAGACCGAAGGCCGACCCGCGTTTCGCGGCGCTCGCATGCGCCTGGACCAACCTCTTCCCGATCTGCCGGATCTGCAACGAGCGGCGGCCGAAGAAATTCCCTGAGGGCGGCCTCCTCGATCCCACGGCCGAGGACGAGGACGTGGAGGCGCGCCTACTCCAGACCATGCGCCCTTCCGACACCACTGGCGACGAGATCCCGTTCTTCGCCGCGGTCGACGAAGGCGACCGCAGCGCCGGGAACACCGCACGGGAGCTCGACCACATCCACAATGCGCGCGGCTCGATCAAGGCCGCCGATCTGCGCCGTGCGATCGCCGAGCGCCTCGACGAGGTGCTGACCCTGAAGCTCGAGCGCGAGCGCAGCGGCGTGGTCCGCGGACCCGTGCTCCGCGCCTGCGAGGACGGGCTGCGCGAGGCGTTCAGCCGCCGCGCTCCATTCACCGCGCTCATCCGCGGCCGGCTCGGCGCCGGCCTCGAACATCTCTTCGACTGAACCTCGCCCCGAGCACTCTGACCCAAGCGCCATGAACACGCCCAAGATCTCCACCAAGCCGCCGAGCGGCATGCGCGACTTCTTGCCCGCCGACCTCGCGCGGCGCCAGCACGTCATCGACGTCGTCCGCCGCGTGTACGGCCGCTACGGCTTCGTCCCGCTCGAGACCCCGGCGATCGAGAACCTCTCGACCTTGCTCGGCAAGTACGGCGAGGAGGGCGACCAGCTCCTGTACCGGATCCTGCACCGCCGCGACGGCTTCGGGCGCGCGCTCGAGGCTGTCCGGGGCGAGTCGCCGGACAACCCGCTCGCGCTCCAGTCGTTCTTCGCCGACGAGGGCCTGCGCTACGACCTCACCGTCCCGCTCGCGCGGGTCACCGCGCAGTACGAGCTGCCCAAATTCTTTAAACGCTACCAGATCCAGCCGGTGTGGCGCGCCGATCGCCCGGGCAAGGGCCGGTTCCGCGAGTTCTATCAGTGCGACGTCGACATCACCGGCACGACCAGCCTCGTCGCCGAGGCGGAGGTGTGCGGCGCGGTCGCGGAGGTCCTGCACGAGCTCGGCTTCAATGACTTCAAGATCCGGATCAACCACCGCCAGCTCCTGCGGGCCATGATGAGCCACGCCGGGATCGACCCGGCGCACGAGGCGGCCGCGCTGGTCGCGGTCGACAAGCTCGACAAGATCGGCCACGGCGGCGTCAAGGAGGAGCTCGCGGCGCGCGGGATCGCCAGCGAGGCGGCGGACAGCCTGATGCTGCTGATCCTCTCGGGCGAGGCCGAGGCGCTGTTCGGGATCGGCGGCGGGCTCGCGGCGACCGGGCCGAAGGCGGGGATCTCGCGGCTGCGCAAGCAGCTCAAGGATCCGCGCGGCTTGCAGGCGCTCGACGACCTCGACCAGATCGTCGACCTGATCGCGGCGACGCCGGCGGCGCCGCACCTGACCCTGAGCCTCGACCTCGCGCGCGGGCTCGGCTACTACACCGGCGCGATCTTCGAGATCGCCGTCCACGACCTCGCGGGCAGCCTCGGCGGCGGCGGGCGCTACGACAACCTCGTCGGCATGTTCGGCAAGAAGCAGGTCCCGGCGGTCGGCTTCTCGCTCGGGCTCGAGCGGATCCTCGTCGTGATGGAGGAGCGCGGGATGTTTCCGAACCTGTCCGTCGGGCCAGACGTGCTGCTGTGCTGGATGGAGGGGCTCGCGCGGGCCGACGTGCTCCGGGTCGCGCACGCGCTGCGGCGGCAGGGGCTCAAGGTCGAGGTGTTCCCCGAGGAGGCCAAGCTCGGCAAGCAGCTGCAGTACGCGGACGCGCCGGGTGTCCGGGCGCCGGTCGCCGCGATCCTCGGCGTCGAGGAGCTGGCGGCGGGCCAGGTCACGCTCAAGCACCTCGCGAGCGGCGAGCAAGAGCGCGTCGCGCAGGACGGCGCCGGCGAGGCCGTGCGCGCTCTGCTGCGCCGCTGACGCGCGCGCCCCGGTCGCCTGCGCGCGGCGGGCGCGCCACCGGCGTCGGAGGCGGTGCTAGGATCGCCTCCGCATGGGCGACGCGACTCCGGGCCTGGGCGGCACGATCCTGGTCATCGACGACGAGCGCAACATCCGTCGGACGCTGCGGATGGTGCTCGAAGGGGAGGGCGCGACGGTGCTCGACGCCGACACCGCCGAGGCCGGCCTGGAGATGATCCAGCGCTCGCTCGCCGAGGGTCCCGAGGGGGCTCAGCCGATCCAGGTGATCATGGTCGACGTGCTGCTGCCGGGCATGTCGGGCCTGCAGCTGCTCGAGAAGCTGTGCGAGCTCGGCGGCGGGGCGCCGCCGCTGCCGGTGATCCTGATCAGCGGGCACGCGACGGTCTCGGACGCGGTGCGGGCGACGCGGCTCGGCGCGTTCGACTTCTTCGAGAAGCCGCTCGCGCGCGACCGCGTGGTCGTCGGCGTGCGCAACGCCCTGCGGAACTACCAGACCGAGGCCGAGCTGCGCAGCCTGCGGGCCCGGGCGCGCCGCGAGATCATCGGCGAGTCGCGGCCGATGCAGGAGCTCTTGCGGCAGATCGTCAAGGTCGGCGGGACCAAGGCGCGGGTGCTGATCGAGGGCGAGAGCGGCACCGGCAAGGAGCTGGTCGCGCGGGCGATCCACGAGGCGAGCGACCGTCGCGGCGGCGCGTTCGTCAAGGTCAACTGCGCCGCGATCCCGAAGGAGCTGATCGAGAGCGAGCTGTTCGGCCACGAGCGCGGGGCCTTCACCGGCGCGACCGGGCAGAAGCGCGGCCTGTTCGAGATCGCCCACGGCGGCACGATCCTGCTCGACGAGATCGGCGACATGGACCTCGGCGCGCAGGCCAAGGTGCTGCGCGTGCTGCAGAGCGGCGAGCTGATGCGCGTCGGCGGCGAGAAGCCGATCAAGGTCGACGTCCGCGTGCTCGCGGCGACCCACCGCAACCTGCGCGAGCTGGTCGCGGCCGGCGAGTTCCGCGAGGACCTGTACTTCCGGCTCGCGGTCGTGCCGATCTCGGTGCCGCCGCTGCGCGAGCGGCCCGGCGACGTCGCGCTGCTGTGCCGGCACTACCTCGACAGCGCCTGCCGCGAGAACGGCATCTCGTCGAAGCGGATCTCGGCGCAGGCGCAGGCGGCCTTCGAGGCCTACCCGTGGCCCGGCAACGTCCGCGAGCTGCGCAACGTGATGGAGCGGGTAGCGATCCTGTCCGACGGCGACATCGAGCTCGCCGACCTGCCGCTCGAGATCCGCGGCGACCCCGACGACGACGCGCCGCATTCCGGCGCCGAGGCGCTGGTCCAGCTCGGCGAGGGCGCGATCCCGCCGGGCATGTCGCTGCGGGCCTTCCGCGACTCGGTCGAGCGCGCGTTCATCCTCCAGCGGCTGACCGAGTTCGGCTGGAACGTCTCGAAGACGGCCGAGGCCCTCGACATCGAGCGCACGCACCTGCACAAGAAGATGAAGCTCCTCGGGATCGCCCGCGGCGGCTGAACGGCCGGCGTGGCGCTTGCCCGCCGGGCCCTGATAACGTGCCGTCTCGATGATGACGCGAACCGTGCTCCTCGTGCCGCTGGGCCCGCTGTTCGCCGCGCTGCTGTCCGGGTGCCCCACCGACACCGGGCAGAGCTGCGGCACCAACCCGCCGCGGACCCGGATCATCGAGCTGACGCCCGAACAGTACGCGTCGTGGGCGATGGGGATCCCGCCGCCGACCTCGACCGGTGACGAGCCGACCACGGACGGCGACACGAGCGGGACGGGCGGCGCGAGCACGGGCGGCGCGAGCACGGGCGGCGCGAGTACGGGCGGCGGCGGGACGGGCGGCGCGAGCACGGGCGGCGGCACGGGCGGCGTGATGCTCGACGAGCAGGAGCTGTGCACGCTGATCTGTGAGTGGCAAAAGTCCACCGAGATCGGCGACCTGATCTCGTGCTCCGTCGGCGAACCGGACGCCGAGGGCGACGTGAGCGTCGAGTGCGTGGAGCCGGTGCTCTGCCTCGGCGGTCGGCTCCACGCGTGCATCCGTTCGCGCGGCGCGCTGGCGACCGGCTCGCGCGCCGCGGCCTGGCTGGCACGCGCGGTCCACGACGAGGCGGCGTCGGTCTCCGCGTTCGTGTCGCTCGGCCGCGAGCTCGCGGCCCACGGCGCGCCGGCCGAGCTGCTGGCGGCGCTCGACGCGGCGGCGCTCGACGAGGTGCGCCACGCCGAGGCGGTCCGCGGCCTGGCCGATCGCCTTGGCGTCCCCGTGCCGACGCTCGAGGTCGGTGAACCACCCGTCCGCGACCTGCTGGCGATCGCGGTCGAGAACGCGGTCGAGGGCTGCGTCGGCGAGACGTGGGCCGCGCTGTCGGCCGCGCACCAGGCGTGCTTCGCCGCCGACGCGGAGGTGCGGGCGATCTTCGCGGCGATCGCCGCCGACGAGGCTCGCCACGCCGAGCTCGCGTGGGCGCTGGACGCCTGGCTGATCGGACAGCTCCATCCGGCCGAGCGAGCGCTGGTCGCGGCGGCGCGGCGGCGCGCGACGCTGCGGCTCGCGGCTGTCCTCGAGGACACCCCGGACGACGCCGGCCTGGCCGCGCTCGGCCTGCCCGATCGCAGCACCGCAGGGCGGCTGTTCGCCGGTCTCGACGGGGCGCTGTGGTCGCAGGCGGCCTGAGCCCGCCGCGATCGAGCCTGACCGCGCGCGACGGGCTGAGCGGCCGCTCAGGCGGGCTCGGCGCCGTCGAGCGAGCGCAGCGTCTGCTCGAGCTCGTCGAAGGTGAACGGCTTGACGAGGAAGCCGGTCGCGCCGAGCTCGCGGCAGCGATCGATCTCGTCGTCGTCGCCGGACCCGGAGACCATGAACACCGGGACCGTGTGCAGCTGCGGGTCGGCGCGGATCGACGACAGCGTCTCGAAGCCACCCATCACGGGCATGCTGATGTCGAGCAGCACGACGTCGGCGCCGCGTGTCCGCAGGGCCTCGAGCGCCTCGCGGCCGTTGCTCGCGGTCGACGGCTCGAAGCCGAGGTACGCCAGCACCTTGGCCAGCCCGACCTGGTTGGCGACCTGGTCGTCGACCACCAATACGCTCCTCGCCCGATCCTTCTGCACGTCCACCTGCACAGGGGAACTCTGACAGAACATCGTTAAGGGGCAAACCAGACCCACCGCACGGCGCGGATCTGGCGAGGAGAACATGTCCTTACGTCAGGATGCGAACTCGACGCGGACGCGGTGGTCCGCGACCGACGCGCCGTCGAGGGCGCGGCGGGCGTCGTGGGCCGCGGCGTCCTGGACGAACGTGACGTAGGCGATCGCGCCGTCGCGGCGGGGCAGCAGGCGCACGTCCTCGAGCTCGCCGAACCTGCCGCAGACGTCGCGGAGCAGGTTGGCCGAGGCGTCGGGGGGCAGTCCTCCGATGTACAGCGTGCGGGTCTTCGCGGGGGAACGCATGGTCACGACGTGCGAGGCTGCTTGCGCTGGGCTGCTGCGATCCGCGAGATCTCGCGCAGGTTGCCGCGGTGGCGGACCCAGATCAGCGCGGCGATCGCCACGACGAGCCATTTGTAGGCCGCCGGCGCGTCGGTGATCAAGATGTGCAGCGCGGCGGCGTTGACGGCGGTCAGCGAGCCGATCGCGGACACGCGGGTCAGCGCGAGGGTCTGTGCGTAGAGCACCGCCGCGAGCAGGCCGGCCCACGGGAGCAGCGCGCTGAACACCCCGAGTGCGCAGGCCACGCCCTTGCCGCCGCGGAAGCCGAGGTAGACCGGGAAGATGTGGCCGAGGGTGGCCGCGAAGGCGACCCAGGCGAGCGCGGGGGCCGGGTCCGGCAGGCCGCCGAGGGCGTCTTGCGACATCGCCAGCCAGACCGGCAAGAACGCCTTGAAGACGTCGAGCACGAACACGACGACGCCCCAGCGCGCGCCGAGCACCCGCGTCGCGTTGGTCGCCCCGATGTTGCCCGAGCCGACCCGGCGGATGTCGATGCCGCGCAGGCGGCCGACGACGACCCCCATCGGGATCGCGGCGATGAAGTAAGCGAAGAGGCTCCACGCGAGGACGCTCTGGCCCATGGCCGGCCGAGCATAACCGCTCCCCGGCCGCGCGGCACACAACTCGAGCGAGGCGCGGTCAGGTGGCCGGCTTCGGCGGCCGCGCGGCCTTCTCGTCGATCCCGCTGACGCCCATGCGGGCGGCCAGCACGGCGGCGACGTCGGCGAGGTCGACGTCGCGATGGGCCAGGCCGACGAGCGCGTGGAACACCAGGTCGGCGGCCTCGCGCGCGACGTGCCCGCGGTCGTCGCCCGCGAGCGCCTCGGACAGCTCGCCGGCCTCCTCGGCCAGCTTGGCGGCGATCTTCGGGGCGCCGCCGGTGAGCAGGCTGCGGACGTAGCTCTTGCCGTCGCGGTTGGTCAGCCCGCGGCCGGCCTTGCGCTCGAGGATCTCGGCGAACACCCGGGCGAGCACCGCGTCGGGCGCGGCGGGCGCGGCGGGCTCCGCGGTCGGAACGGCGACCGGCTTGAAGAAGCAGGACGGCGCGCCGGTGTGGCAGGTCGGGCCCTGCGGCGCCGCGCGGACGAGCAGCGCGTCGCCGTCGCAGTCGACCGCGAGCCCGCGCAGCACGAGGCCGTTGCCCGAGGTCTCGCCCTTCTCCCACAGGCACCGGCGGCTGCGGCTGTAGAAGGTCACGCGCCCGCGCTCGATGGTGCGGGCGAGCGCCTCCTCGTTCATGTAGCCGAGCATCAGCACCGCGCCGGTCGCGGCGTCCTGGACGACGGCGGCGACCAGCCCGTCGGGGCCGGGCGTCAGCTCGGCCCACAGGGCGCGCGGGTCGGTCGGCAGGGACATGGTCGAGAGGGCAGGGGCGAAGGAGCAGGGCCTTGCGGACAGGTCCCGGGGGTCAGCCGGGACGGGGGGCGGAGCGGGCGCGGCGGGGGGCCGACGCGCCGCGCGGCCTAGCCGGTGATCAGCACGCCGCGGGGGGCGTCGTTGGGGCGGACGGGGATCCCGTGCTCGGCGAGGTAGTGCTTGGCCTGGGTGATCGTGTAGAGGCCGAAGTGGAAGATCGAGGCGGCGAGGGCCGCGTCGGCGCCGCCCTGCTTGGGGTCGAGGCCCTGGCGCAGGTGCTCGAGCGAGCCGACGCCGCCGGACGCGATCACCGGGATCGACACGCGGCGGCTGACCTCGCGGGTGATCGTCAGGTCGTAGCCGTCGCGGGTGCCGTCCTTGTCCATGCTGGTCAGCAGGATCTCGCCGGCGCCGAGCTCGGCGGCCTGCTCGCACCAGCGCAGCGCCTCGAGGCCGGTCGAGCGGGTGCCGCCGTGGATCACGACCTCGTAGAGCGGGCCGGTGTCGCTCGGCATCGGCTTGACCTGGCGGACGTCGACGGCGACGACGATGCACTGGCTGCCGTAGCGGTCGGACAGCTGGCGGATCAAGAGCGGGTTGGCGACCGCGGCGCTGTTGATCGCGACCTTGTCGGCGCCCGCGGCCAGCAGGCGGCGGACGTCGGCCTCGCGGCGGACTCCGCCGCCGACGGTCAGCGGGGTGAAGATCTGCCCGGCGACGCGGCGGACGACGTCGACGAAGGTGTCGCGCCCCTCGGTGGTCGCGGTGATGTCGAGCAGGCACAGCTCGTCCGCGCCCTGGGTGTCGTAGGCGCGGGCGGCCTCGACGGGGTCGCCCGTGTCGCGCAGGTTGGCGAAGTGGACGCCCTTGACGACCCGGCCGTTCTTGATGTCGAGGCAGGGGATCACGCGGCGCTTTAGCATCGGGCGAGGGCCTCCTCCAGGGTGAAGCTTCCTTCGTACAGGGCGCGGCCGAGGACGACGGCGCGGATGTCGGCGGCGCGCAGGGCGTCGAGGTCGGCGAGGCTTCCGACGCCGCCGGAGGCGATCACCAGGGTGCTCGGCACGGCGCGCTGGATCCCGGCGGTCGCGTCGATGGCCGGGCCGACCTGCAGGCCGTCGCGGGCGATGTCGGTGTGCAGCAGCGCGGCCGCGCCCCAGATCGCGGCGCTCTTGGCGAGCGCGAGCGCGGGCACGGCGCTGCGCTCCTGCCAGCCGTCGAGCGCGACCAGGCCGTCGCGCGCGTCGATCGCGACGATGATCCGGCCCGGGTGCTGGCGGCACAGCTCGGCGACGGTGCGGTGCTCGCGGACGGCGAGCGTGCCGACGACCGCGTAGTCGGCCCTGGTGTCGAGCACCGCGAGCACGGCCGCGGCGTCGCGCAGGCCGCCGCCGACCTCGATCTCGGCGCCGCCGGCGTGGGCGATCGCCACCAGCTCGCGGATGAGATCCGTCTGGACCGGCCGGCCGGCGAAGGCGCCGTCGAGGTCGACGACGTGGACGCGGCGGGCGCCGGCGGCGAGGAAGTCGCGCAGGGCGGCGCGCGGGTCGTCGGCGTAGATCGTCGCGCGGCGCGGGTCGCCCTCGCTCAGGCGGACGGCCTTGCCGCCCATCAGGTCGATCGCGGGGATCGCCAGCATCAGGCGCGGCCTCCGAGGATGAAGCTGCGCAGGAAGCGGAGGCCCGACCACTGGCTCTTTTCGGGGTGGAACTGGCAGCCGAAGATATTGCCGCGGGCGATCGTCGCCGGGAACTCGACCGAGCCGTAGCGGCACCACCACATCACGACCGAGGGGTCGGCCGGCTCGATGTAGTAGCTGTGGGCGAAGTAGAAGTGCTCGCCGGTCGGCTGGACGTCGTTCCAGCCGACGTGCGGGACCTTGAGCCGCGGGCCCTCGGGGTCGCCCTCGACGGCCGGCATGTCGCCCGGGAACCGGCGCACGCGGCCGGACAGCACCCTGAGGCCGTCGTGCCCGCCGTTCTCCTCGCTGTGGTCGAACAGCAGCTGCATGCCGAGGCAGATGCCGAGGAACGGGTCGCCGCGCTCGATCACCATCCGCAGCGCGGCGCCCATCGCCCCCTCGACGATCTCCTTGGTCGTCGGGCCGAACGAGCCCTGGCCGGGGAACACGACCATGCGCGCCGTGGCGACCCGGTCGGGGTCGCTGGTGACGATCACCGAGGCGCCGACCTGGATCAGGGCGTGCTCGACGCTATCCAGGTTCCCGAGCTGACTGTCGACCAGGATGACTTCGCGCGGCATGAGGGAACGGCCCGGGTTTTATCACAGGTCTGTGCCGAACCAGCGCGGCTTTTTCTGTCTCGCGGCGCCAAACTGTGTATATGCCGGCGAGATCGCCGTCCCCCGCGTGTCAAGAGGGAAATTCGCGGCCGTGTGCGCGTTCCTGGGCGGGAGCGCGAACGCGCATGGGCCTTGGGCCGTGTCCGTGAGGACAGCCGCGGCGTCGCCGGGGCGCGGATCTCCGGCGTCGCTGCGGCCCGGCGCGGCGACCTGGAGGATCGCGGGCGCCGAGCGGCGGGCCGCGGGGCCGCCGATTTCGCTCGCGCAGCCGCTGCGGGCCCGGGCGCGCGGGCTTCCGTGGTAGAAGGCCCCTCCGGAGCCATGATGCGGGTCGTGACGTGGGGGTTGGGGGCGCTGCTCGTCGCCGGGTGCGGCGACCGTGGCGAGTGCAAGCCGGTCGTCGCGGGCCAGCTCGACGTCGCGTCGATCGCGGTCGTCGACGGCCTGGCGACGATCCGTCACGCCGACGGCCATGAGGAGCCGGCCGTGGTCGACATGTCGCTCGCGCGGACCGACACCGTGCAGCTCGCGGGCGGCGCGTCGGTCGTGCTCGTGCTCGTCAACTGTCACGTCGTGCGGCTCTCCGAGACGCTCGCGGTCGACAAGCTCTCGCAGCTCGACGCCGAGCCGCCGGCGCGCAGCCTCGCGGCGTCGTTCGAGGCGGTGCTCGGCGGCGACGGCGTGTCGAAGGTCGGCGCCCGGCGGATCGAGCGGATCGCCGGTTGGAACGCGCGCCGCGCCTCCGGCGAGACGCCCGCGCCGGTCGGCAAGGCGGCGATCGAGCCGGTGTCCGACGGGGGGAAGGGCAGCGCGCAGTCGGCCGCGCCGCCCCCGAGTGACCCGGTCGTCACCCCGGACAAGGGGCCGGATCTCACGCCGGGCGCGGCGGATCCTGCGCTGGCGCCGCCCGAGCCGATCGTGCCGGTCCAGGCGGACGATACCCCGCAGTCGGCGCCCGGGGCGAAGTCCGACGCGAAGAAGCAAGGCAAGCGGGCTCCGGAGACGCCGGCCCGGACGGGCCGCGGCTCGAAGGACTCGCCGTCGAGCGACGCCGGCGTCGCGCCCGAGCCCGAGGTGAGCGGCTTGGACGACCACAACGCGGGGGGCGGCGAGGAGGTCAGGGCGGAGTCCGAGAGGGTGGAGACGGTCGATCTCGCGGACACATGGATCCTCGAGACAGGTCCGAAAGACCAGGTCCAGCGGACCAGGCTGCCGCCGGAGCTCGCGGCCCGGCGCAAGCAGCTGGCGCAGTGCCTCGTCGGGGCGGGGAGCGAGGCGCTGCGGCTGCGCGTCGCGGGCGGGAAGATCGTCGAGGTCGCCGTCGACGGCGCCGCGGCGCCGGGCTGCGTGAAGACGCTCGTCGGCGCGCGGGTGTCCGGCGTCGATGTCGGGTGGATCCGGCTGCGCGTGAAGCGGTGATGCGGGCCGGGCGGGACAGGCGACGGGCGGGGGCGCGGCTGCGCTCGCCGGCGCTGCTCGGCGCGCTGCTCGCGGTCGCGGTCGCGCTGCTGTGCGCGCTCGACCGCGACGGCAAGTGGCTGCCGGGGATCGACAACCTCGAGCGCGCGAGCCTCGACCAGCGGATGCGCTGGCGCGGGCCGATCGCGCCGACCGGCGAGGTCGTGATCGTCGCGATCGACGACCGGACGCTCGAGCGCCGCCCGGAGCTGTACCAGCGGCGGGCCGGCACCGCCGCGCTGATCCGGGCGATCGCCGCCGCCGAGCCGGCCGCGATCGGGGTCGACCAGATCTACGTCGACCCCGAGGAGGTGCTGTCGCCCGGGCTGACCGCGCGGGTCCGAGAACATGTCGCAAAGGGCATGGCGAAGACGCCAGGTCCCGAGGACCAGGCGGAGGCGCTGCTGCGCGAGGTCGAGCGCGAGCTCGCCGGCGACGCCGAGCTCGCGGGGGCGGTCCGCGCGGCCCAGCGCGTGGTGCTCGCGGTCCACCTGACGCAGAGCGACGGCGACGGGCGGCCGCTGCCGGCCCGCGAGGCGCTGCGGCACGCCAGCTACGGCCAGCAGGACGCCGCGGCGCCGCCGGGCCGCCGGGCCCAGCGCGGGCTGGTGTCGCTGCCGGAGCTGCTCGCCGCGGCGCGGGCGCTCGGCGGGATCACGGTCGAGGAGGACGCCGACCGGGCGGTGCGGGCGGTGCCGGCGGGGTGGCGGGGTGGCGACGCCGCGTACGCGCCGCTGTCGGTCCAGCTGGTCGCGGTGCGCGACGGGCTGCCGCGCGCCGAGGTCGCGTGGCTCGGCGGCGACCGGCGGGTCCGGGTCGGCGCGCGCGAGGTGCCGCTCGGCGAGCGCGAGGCGATCGTCGTCAACACGCGCGGCCCGGCGGGCACGTTCGCGACGATCCCGGCGGTCGAGGTCGTCGAGGGCGCCCCCGACCCGCGGCTGCGCGGCAAGATCGTGCTGCTCGGCGTGACCTACTTCGGGCACGACGTCGTCCGCTCGCCGTTCGGCGGCGAGCTGCCGGGGGTCGAGCTTCAGGCGAACGCGGTCGACACGATCCTCGCCGGCGACGCGATCGTCCGCGCGCCGGCGCTGGTCGACGCGCTGGTGACGCTGGCGTCTGGTCTTCTGGTCAGCCTGCTGTTCGCCGCGGCGCTCGGGCTCGGGCCGGGCTGGCGGCTCGCCGGCGTGCTCGTCGTCGCCGGGCTCGACCTCACGGCGGCGTACCTCGCGTTCACCCGCGCGCACGTGTGGCTCGCGCTGGTCTGGCCGCTGCTCGCGGTGTCGCTCGCCGGGGCCGCCGCGCTGGCCGCCGCGTACGCCTCGGAGGCGCTGCAGCGCGTGCGCCTGCGCCGGACCTTCTCGAATTACCTCGGCGCCGACGTGCTCGACGAGCTGCTCGCCGACCCGACCGCGCTCGGCCTCGGCGGGGCGCGCCGCGAGCTGACGGTCCTGTTCTCCGACATCCGCGACTTCACCTCGATCGCCGAGCGGCTGTCGCCCGAGGACCTGGTCGCGCTGCTCAACACCTACCTGACGCCGATGACGCAGGAGGTGATGCGGCGCGCCGGCTACCTCGACAAGTACATCGGCGACGCGGTGATGGCGGTGTTCGGCGCCCCGGTGGCCCGGCGCGACCACGCCGCGCTGGCGCTGTCGACCGCGGTGGCGATGCACGCGGCGCTGCGCCGCCTGCAGCCGGCGCTGCGGGCCCGCGGGGTCGGTGCGTTCGAGATCGGCGTCGGCGTCAACACCGGCGAGATGGTCGTCGGCAACATGGGCTCGGCCGACCGGTTCGACTACACGGTGATCGGCGACGCGGTCAACCTCGCGTCGCGGCTCGAGGGCCTGACCAAGGTCTACGGCGTCTACTGCCTGGTCGGCGAGCAGACGCGGGCGGCGGCGCCGCCGGAGTTCCGGTTCCGCGAGGTCGACCTCGTGCGCGTCAAGGGCAAGGCGCAGCCGGTCGCGATCTACGAGCTGCTCGCCGGGCCGGAGGGCGAGGTCGCGCGCTACGCCGGGCCCGAGCGGTTCGCCGCCGGCCTTGCGGCCTGGCGCGCCGGCGAGCTCGCGGCCGCGCGCGCGGCGTTCGCCGAGTTCCAGGCCGAGAACCCCGACGACCCGGTGGTCCGGCTCTACCTCGAGCGCCTCGCCGCGCTCGGCGACGCGCCGCCGACCGGCTGGGACGGCGTGGTCGCGTTCACGCGCAAGTAGGGCGAGCGCGCCCCGCGGCGCACATGAGGGTCTCCCGCGGGCGGCCGCGCTGCGTCACTGTCGCAGCGCGGCCGCGGGAGTGTGGGCGGCCGCGGAGGAGTCGACGATGAGGATGACAGCCTGGCTGGTCGGCGGCGCGGTCGCGTGCGCCCTGTCTCTTGCAGCATGGTCGAACGGGCAGGCCGCCCCGCCGATCCCGAAGGTGCCGAAGGTGCCGAAGGAGGCGCAGTCGCAGGTGATCCGACAGCTGAAGCTCGGCAACCCGGCCGGGACGGCCAAGGCGGTCGCGGCGCTGGCGCGGTTCGCCAACGGGCAGCTGACCGAGTCGAGCTACGACCAGCGGGTCGCGCGGACCCTCGGCAAGCAGCCCGGGGCGCAGGAGACGGCGAAGCGGCTGATCGGGTCGGTCGAGCAGATGGCGGTGACCGAGCGGGCCAAGCTGTTCCCGGGGGTGGCGAAGGTCGAGTCGCTGACGACCAGCGTGTTCGACAAGATCCGGTACGACAAGGGGCTGATCGACTCGATCGCCCAGCTGCCGTCGGGGCCGGACACGACGGTGCTCGCGCCGGACCCGGTCAACACCAAGGACAAGGCGCAGTACGAGCTGGTGTACCGCGGGGCGCAGTGCGACAGGACGGCCGACGCCGACGGCGCCGACGAGTCGGTCGTGTACGTCAACGTGATCGGGCGCCAGGCCGGGGCGTACACCCAGGCGCCGAAGTTCCTGCCCGAGTCCGGCACGACGCTGATGACCGGCGGGGCGCTGACGACGACCGGCGCGGGCCCGGCGTGGACCAGCCCGACCTGGCCCGGCGGGTGGAGCTCGGGGATCGTGATCGTGACCGCGGTGCTCGAGGACAACGGCGACCTCGCGCAGCGCAAGCAGGAGCTCGACCTGCTGCTGCAGTTCGGGCTGTCGGAGACCGAGGAGGACACGGTCACGCAGGACCGCATGGAGGTGCTCCGCCGCGAGCTCGAGGACGCGCTGGCGATCCTCCACCTCGCCAACCCCGACCGCTGGTCGGCGAAGGCGGTGCAGGTCAAGAAGCTGACCAGCAGCGAGTACGACCAGCTCTACCTCAAGGCGTCGACCGCGAGCCCGACGCCGCACAAGCTGACGTTCCAGCACGACCCGCGCGGCGCGGCCTACACGCTGTACTTCGACATCCCGGCGCCGGTCGTCAAGTACAAGACGGCCTACCTGACGATCAAGGAGCTCGAGGCGCTCGGCCCGGACCGCGACAAGGACGAGAACCGGATCGCCGACCTCGGCGTCGACGTGGCGATCAACGGCAACACCAGCGCCGGGACGACGCGGCTGTTCGCGCGCGACCGGAACCTCGTCAAGCCGAGCTGGACGGTCGAGCGCCAGGTCGAGGCCGGGCGCCCGGTGATGTTCGAGCTCAAGGCGTTCGACGACAACGCGGCGCCGGCGTGCGCGTGCGCCAGCTCGAGCGGGTGGTTCGGCGGGTGCACGGCGTACTGCGCGACGTCCGAGCAGCGGGCGCAGTGCTACGACACGCTCAAGCTGATCAACCCGGGCATCGCCTACGCGGGGACCTGCGCGCGCGGCAAGCAGTCGTACGACATCCACCCGGCGCCCAACGGGGGCGACGGGTGGTTCGGCTACGGCATGGAGTCGCTGTACTTCACGCTCGATACGGCGACGAACAAGGTCGCGGGCGACGCGGTGGTCGGCAACGCCGGGACGTTCACGCTGACCGGGACCGACGGCGCCGGCAACCGGGCGCGGGTCGTGTTCGAGGTCGGGACGAAGTAGCCGGCGGGGTCACTGCGCGGCGCCGCCGTCCGGGGCGACCGGCGGCGGCGCCTTGGTCTGCTGGACGGTCGGGTCGCGCTCGAGCTTGCGGCGGCCGGCGTCGAAGTCGAGGTGCAGCATCATGTAGATCACCGCGACGAGCAGGATCACCAGCACGCTGAGGATCTGGAACGGCAGGCTGAGCGCGACCAGGTACTCGCCGCGCAGCCACTTGCGGCGGCGGATCTTCTTGGCGACCTTCTCGTAGAAGTCGGGCGGGGCCTCGACCTCGCCGAGGCCCTTGACCAGCCGCAGCATGCTCTGCAGCTTGCCGAGCTCGGCCTTCGCCTCGGGCGAGCCGGCGAGCATCTGCTGCAGCTCCTTCTCCTCGTCGGCGCCGAGCTCCGCGTCGAGGTAGGCGCTCATGAGCTGTTCGGCGTTGGGGGTCTCGGGCTTGGCCATGGCGCGCTCGCGGGGGAGGGGGAGGGGACGATCGGACAGGGGAGGTTAGCGCAGGTAGGGCTCCAGGCGCTCCTTGAGGGCCAGCCGGGCGCGGTGGAGGCGCGACTTGAGGGTGCCCTCCTGCAGCCCGGTGATCTTGATGATGTCCTGGTACGACATGCCCTGCACGTCGCGCAGGACGATCAGCAGCCGGTGGTCGGGGTCTAAGGCCGCGAGCTCGCGCTGGACGATCGACTCCATGCGCGCGCCCTCGTGCATGGCCTCGGGGCCAGGCACCTGGCTCTGGAAGGTGACGACCGCGCCGCCCTCGGCCGCCGGCATCTGCGCCTGCGGCGTCTCGTCGATGTCCTCGGTGCGGTGGAAGTTGCGGCCCTTGAGGTACTTGATCCGGTTTTTGCACGTGTTGGTGGCGACCCGGTACAGCCACGTGTAGAACCGGCCCTCGCCGCGGTAGTTGCCGATCGCGCGGTAGACGATGATGAAGACCTCTTGCGCGAGGTCCTCGGCCTCCTGGCGGTTGCCGATCATCCGCAGCATCAGGCCGAAGATCCGGTTCTGATAGGTGTGGACGAGCTCGCGGAAGGCGGCCTCGTCGCCCTGCTTGAGCCGGCGGACCAGCTGGCGGTCGCGGCGGTCCTGCTCGGCCCGGCGCGCGGCCTCCTCGCGCTGCTCCGGGGTCAGCGTCTCGGGCGGCGGCGCGGGCGGCTCCGGCTCGTCGGGCACGACCACGGCGGCGAGTTCCTCGGCGCTGGGGGCTCGCTCGGGGTCGGTCACGCGAGTCACTTTCGATCAGACCACCGGGCCGGGGCAAGGTTCCCGGGTCGATCGCACCCCCGCGGGCAGGTCCGCGCGCCCGGGCCAGGCGCTCGCCCGCGCGGGGCCGCCGGAAGACCGGCTCACTGGGGGTTGATCCGCAGGCCGAGGTTGAGCGTCAGCCGCGTCTCCGGGAACGGGCCGGTCACCTGGCGCGAAAACCCGAAGCCGAGGTCGTAGCCGATCCCGCCCTTCGGGGCGTCGCGCTGGAAGCCGAGGCCGAAGGCGATAAACCCGCGGTCATCCTCCTTGCCGCGGCCGCGGCTGTCCCAGTAGCCGCCGAACCGCAGCGGGACCATGCCCTTGATCGTGTACTCGGCGCCGCCGGCGAAGACCATCCGGGTGTACCGCTCCTGGTGGCGGAACGACGTGAAGTCGTACATGCCGTCGAAGTTGAACGAGAAGCCGGGGTTGCGGGTCGGGAACAGCGCGAAGCCGTGGGCGACCGTCCGCGGGAAGTCGGACAGCTGGCTGACGCGCCGGCGGTCGAGCGTGCCTTCGGCGACGACGTAGGGCGTCAGGTCGGGGGTGACGACCGGCGGGCTCGGGCCGGCGAGGTTCTGGCCGACGACGGCGATGTTGACATAGCGCGCCAGCGAGATCGTCATCGACACGTCGAGGCCGAACGCGCTGCGGGCCTTGATCGCGTCGCGACGCTTGTCCTCGGGGTCGAGGAAGCGCAGGCTCGTGTGCTGGAACTTCGGCCGCACGCCGAACGCGAGCCAGCCGAGCACCGCGTTGAAGGCGATCGGCAGGCCGACCTCGTGGCCCTGGTGGAACAGGCCGAGCTCGCGGTTCATCCCCAGGTCGTCGACGAAGGTGACCCGCGGCCCGCCGAAGGTGGCGATGTAGCCGAGGCCGACCGCGACCCGCGGGTTCAAGAGCGAGTCCATCGCCAGGACGCCGGCGCCGTGGGTGTTGTTCTCGATCTGCACCTGGTAGACCGGGTCGATCAGGAACTGGCGCGTGAAGCCCATGTTCGCAGGGCTGACCAGCATCGCGTTCGTGCCGGTCGCCGAGGCCCGGGTCGCCCCGCCCATGCCGAGGTTGCGCGTGCCATCGAGTCCCGGCGCGGCGCTCGCCTGCGACGAAATGACAAGCGCGAGGGCGAGCCCGCCGGCGGCGGCGCGGCGACGCAGGGGCATCCGGAGGCGAAGGGCGCGGCGTGACGGCATGGCAGGGTGGGACCCGCCTCACCCAAGCAAGAACGGGGCCAGCGGGAGGGTGTCAGACCTGTCGCCGCGTCGCCAGCCCGAGGACGGCGATCGTGAGCGCGGCCATGGCGACCAGCAGCCACTGCTGGTGGTCGGCCCACCGCTGGGCCTCGGCCAGCAGGTCGGCCGGGCGTCCGGCGACGAGGTCGACGCGGGCCCACAGGCGGCCGAGGTGCGGGACGAGCAGCAGGCGGTGGGCGAGCGCGGCCCCGACGAGGACGAGCGCGAGGGTGGTGCCGGCCCGGGAGGCGATCCACCTCGGGGCGGCGAGGGCGAGCGCGGCGCTGGCGGCGAACAGGATGTCGGCCAGCCGACTCGCCAGCGGCCCGGAGACGGCCTTGGCGAGGTTGGCGTCGAGCAGGGGCGAGGCGGCGATCGCCGGGAGGGCGACGAAGTGGCCGACGACGATCGCGCCCAGGAGCAGGGCGGCCGCGGCGGCGCCGATCAGGGCAGCGGGTCTCACGAGGCGCCGTCTTGCCACGATCCGCGGCGCCGGCCAAGTTCGTGGCGCGCGCCGGGGTGGGCGCGGGTGGGCCCGCGCGGGCGATGGCCCGGCGCGCAGGTGTTGATAGGTCCGCAGCCCGGCACTAGAGTCGCCCGGTGCGACGACGTCGGTTCCTCGGCGGGCTCGGCGGTGCGGCGGCCCTGTGCCTGCCCCCGGCGCTCCTGTCCCCCCGGACAGGCCGCGCCGCGCCCGAGGAGCGGGTCCTCGGCGAGGGCCGCTCGAAGTACAACCACGTCCGCGTCACCGAGCGCGGGACCGTGCGCACGATGTACTTCGTCGGCGACGACGGGACGCAGTTCATCGAGACGCGGGTCGACCGGGCCCACGGCGCGAGCCTCGACCTCGACGTGTTCCGGACGATGCTCGCCGGGTTCATCGTCCAGCCGGAGCCCAGGCGCGTGCTGGTGCTCGGGCTCGGCGGCGGGGCGCTGCCCAACTACTTCTACGCGAAGGTGCCGGGGCTCGAGCTCGACGCCGTCGACATCGACCCCGAGGTCGTCCGCCTGGCCCAGGACTTCTTCGGCGTGCCGCGCGGCGACCCGCGCTACCGCGTCCACGTCGCCGACGCGCGGCTGTTCCTCGAGCGCGCGCCGGCGGATGTCCGCTGGGACATGATCGTGCTCGACGCGTTCCGCGGGGTCTCCGTGCCGTTCCACCTCAAGACGGCGGAGTTCCACGCGGCCGTGCGCGCGCGCCTGTCGCCCGGCGGGGTCGCGGTCGCCAACCTGCACAACGCGACGCGGATGTACCCGCACGACCGCGAGACGACCGCGGCGGTCTACCCGACCTGCTACAGCTTCCTCAGCGAGGCGGGCAACCAGACGACGCTGGTCGCCGCGGCGTCGTCCGCCCGCCTCGGGGTCTACCAGCTCCGCGCCAACGCCCGCCGGGCCCAGCCGCGCTTCGACGTCGACCTGCTCGGCCTGGCCGCCCGCTACTACCTCCGCCGCGACTGGGAGGCCGCCGAGGTCCTGCGCGACAACTTCCCCGAGGGCCTCGCCGCCGCCGCCGAGCGCAACAACGGCTCGTGCCTGCGCGGCTGCAAGTACCGGTGAAGGACGATCGAGGGGGCCGGGGGCTGGCCCGGGCGGCGCGCGCGGGCTATCGTGCCGCCGTGACCGACGCCTCGAGAACGCTGTCGCGCCGCGGCCTCCTCTGGCTCGGCGGCGGCGGCCTGGCCCTCGGGGCAGCCGCGCTCGCCCGCCCGGCTGCCGCCTCCGAGACGGTGCTCGCCGAGACCGTCTCGAAGTACAACCGGATCCGCGTCGCCGAGCGCGGCTCCGTCCGCACGATGTACTTCGTCGGCGACGACGGCACCCAGTACATCGAGTCGCGCCTCGACCGCGCGCGCCCGCGGAGCCTCGACCTCGACTACACCCGGACGATGATGGCCGGCTTCCTGCTGCAGCCGCAGCCGCGGCGACTGCTGATGCTCGGGCTCGGCGGCGGCGGGATGAGCAACTATTTGTATGGGCGCTTCCCCGGGCTCGAGATCGACGCGGTCGACATCGACCCCGAGGTCGCCCGCCTGGCCCAGGAGTTCTTCGACGTGCCGAAGGACGACCCGCGCTACCGCGTCCACGTCGCCGACGCCCGGGTGTTCGTCGAGCGCGCGCCCGCGGATGTCCGCTGGGACATGATCATGCTCGACGCGTTCCGCGGCGTGTTCGTGCCCTACCACCTCAAGACCGAGGAGTTCTACCGCGCCTGCCTGGCCCGCCTGTCGCCGCAGGGAGTGGTGGTGGCGAACCTGCACAACGTCACCCGCATGTACCCGCACGACCGCCAGACGATGGCCGCGGTGTTCCCCCAGCGCTACAGCTTCGTCAGCGAGGGCGGCAACCAGACGACGCTCGTCGCGTCGGCCGCGCAGGAGCGGGTCGGGGTGTACCAGATCCGCGAGAACGCCCGCGCCGCCCAGCCGAAGTTCGACGCCGACCTGCTCGGGCTCGCGGCGAGGTACTACGTCCGCCGCGACTGGGAGCTGACCGCCGAGGTCCTCCGCGACGACTTCAAGCCCGCCGAGCTCGAAGCCGCCGCCGGCCGCCACAACCAGACCTGCGTCAAGAACTGTCGCTACGGGCTGTGAGGAACTACTCCCGCTACTCCCGCTACTCCCGCGGCCCGAACAGCTTGCGGCGCCCGTTCTCCGGCGTCGAGCGGCGCAGCTGGATCGCGTGGACCTGGCGCTTCGCGTCGAGGTTGTCGGCGTCGAGCTCGAGCACGTGGCCGAAGTGGGCGAGCGCCTGGTCGTAGTCGCCTGTCCCGAGGGCCAGCAGGCCGAGGTCGTAGTGGGCGCGGACGCAGCGGGGCTGGCGGGCGAGCACGTCGAACAGCGCGGCGCGGGTCGCGTCGCGGACCGCGGCCTTGTCGGCGGCGAGCTGGTACTCGCACCACGCGATCGCGGCGCGCAGCTCGAGCTCGTCGGGGGTCAGCGCCGCGGCCTTGCGGTAGCGCTCGAGCGCGCGGTCGAAGCTGCCGGCGCGCAGCAGCTTGTCGCCCTCGCGGACGATCATCTCGCTCTCGAGCACCGCCTGCGCGGTCGGCCCGGCCGGGCCGGCGCCGGGGCGGACGGCGACCGGGGCGCCGCGCAGCACCGCGGCGATCTGCTCGCGCTGGGCCGGGTCGCCGAGCCGTTGATAGGCCTCGCTCAGCGCGGCGAACACCGCCTGCGAGCGCTCGCGCAGGTGGCCGAGGCCCTGGTGCGGCAGGCCGTCGGGGTGAAAGCGGCGGCTGAGCACGTGCCAGGCCGCGCGGATCTGCGAGCGGTCGGCGGTCGGCGGCACCCCGAGCAGGTCGAACGCGTTGGCCCCGCCGGCGATCGCCGCCTCGAGCCGCTCGAGCTCCGCGACGAAGTCGGACCCGCTCGTGCGGACCGGCCGCGGGGTCACCGGGGCGGGGCTCGCCGCGCTCGCCGACGAACCTGTCGCTTCGGGCAGGGTCGGCAGCGGCCCGGTGACGTGCTCGACCGGGCTGGTCGCCGACTTGAGCATCTGGCAGGCCCACAGCGTGTAGACCACCTGCGCGACGCGCAGCTCGGGCTGGCCGGACAGCCGCGCCGCGTCGGTCAGGTAGAGGTTGCCGGGCGCGAGCGCGTCGACGATCGCCTCGTCGCCGGGCGAGAAGTGGAACTGGGCCCGGTAGCGCCCGAGCGAGCTGCGCAGGCGCAGCGGCCCGTCGAGCAGCAGGCCCATCTCGCCGGCGATCCGCGGCAGGTCGTAGTGCGCGAGCACCCCGGCGTGGATCGACTCGAGCGCGTTGACCTGCGCGGGCAGCGAGGACGCGTCGCCCTCGGCACCGCCGTCGCCGGCGACGACCTGGGCGCTGCCGCCGCGGACCGCGACCACCTGGACGAGCTTGCGCGCGCACTGGACCTTGAGCGCCTTGCGCAGCTGCCCGCCGGTGACGAGCCGCTTGCGGACGAGGTAGTGGCCGAACCGCTCGCGCGGCGCGCCGGGCTGGGCCAGCTCCGCGACCGCGCGGTCGCGCTCCTCGGCCTCGAGCAGCCCGAGGTCGACCAGCACCTGGCCGATCCGGTCGCCCGGGCTGACCCAGTCGGTGAAGATCGGCATCCCACCGGTGAACCAGATCTGGCGCGCCCCGGCCTCCGGCGCCGGCTGTTGCAGGCCGACCGTCCCGGTGAACCGGCGGTGCAGCAGCGCGAACATGAGCCGGGGCAGGCTCATCTTGCCGAGGTCGACGACCTGCGGGGCGGCGCTGGGCGGGGCCGTCTCCATGGGCCGCAGATGCTAGCACTGGAGCGCGCCGGCCTGCTACGGTGAGCCCGGCATGAGCATCAGCTTCATGGTCGGCCCGCACCGGGTCCGCTTCGCCGGCAAGACCGACATCGGCCTGGTCCGGGCCCACAATGAGGACAGCCTGCTGATCCCCCGGGAGATGCCGCTGGCGGTCGTCTCCGACGGCATGGGGGGCCACGCCGCCGGCGACGTCGCCAGCCGGATCACCGTCGAGACGATCGACCAGTACTACCGCGACACCTCCCGCAGCGGCCCCGCGACCTGGCCGTTCAAGCTGCCCTCGCTCGAGGTCGAGAAGTCGCGGATGAGCGTCGCCGTCCAGCTCGCCAACTCCAACATCTTCGAGACCGCCCAGGCCGAGGCCGGCAAGAAGGGCATGGGCTGCACCGTCGACGCGATCTACTTCAACCAGGGTCGCTTCTATATCGGCCACGTCGGCGACAGCCGGGTCTACCGGATCCGCGAGGGCCGGATCCAGATGTTGACCGAGGACCACTCGCTGCTCAACGACTACCTGCGCATGAAGGAGCTCAGCGGCGACGAGGGCTTCCACTTCCCGCAGAAGAACGTCGTCGTCCGCGCCCTCGGCCTCGCCGAGCAGGTCCACGTCGACGTGATCGCCGACGCGTTCAAGATCGGAGACATCTTCCTGCTCTGCTCCGACGGCCTGTGCGGCATGCTCGACGACCGCGTGATGCTCGACATCATCACCGCCCGCGACAGCCTCGACTCGAGCTGCAACGAGCTGATCAAGGCCGCCAACGACGCCGGCGGCAACGACAACATCACCGCGATCCTGATCCGCATCGAGAAGCCCTGAGACCTGGTCTGTGGGGCATGCCCGGAGGGGCCTGCCCCGAAAGCCCTCACGGCACCAGCGGCGCGACCAGCTCCGCCAGCGCGAGCGCGGCGGTCAGCCCCGGCGACTCGATCCCGACCAGATGGACGCACGGCCCCGGCCCGGTCAGCAGCGCGAAGTCCTGCTCCTCGGCCTCGCCCGGGCCGCGCAGCTTGGGCCGGATCCCGCAGCCCTCGTAGGCGAGCTGGTCCGGCGCGAGCGGCCCGAGCAGCCGCGTCGCGGCGGCGTGGAACAGCGCGAGCTTGTGCTCCGCCGGCGAGAAGTCGTCGCGCGCGCCGACGTACTCGGCGTCGGGCCCGAGCCGGTACGCGCCCGCGAGGTCGATCGTCAGGTGTACGCCGAGCCCCGCGGCGCCGCGCGCCTTCATCGGGTAGATCAGGTGCCGGTAGCGCGCCCGCGTGCGCAGCCAGAAGTAGTCGCCGCGGCACGGGTGGATCGCCGGCGCGCGCGCGCCGAGCAGCGCCGCGACCTCGTCGGCGTACAGCCCGGCGGCGTTGACCACCGCGCCCGCCGTCACCTCGCCGCGCGTCGTCACCAGCCGCACCTCCTGCGCGTGCACCTCGGCCGCGTGCACCGCGGCCCGCTCGCTGAACACCGCGCCGTGCGCCTCGGCGTCGACCCGCAGCGAGTACACGAGCGCGTGCACATCGACGATCCCGGTGTGCGGGCACCACAGCGCGGCGCGCATCGGCGGCAGATCCGGCTCGCGGCGCGCAACCTCTGCGGCGCCGACGAGCTCGGTGTCCCGCGCGCCCGAAGCCCGCGCGTTGGCGGCGAGCGCCTGCAAGGCGATCTCCTCGTCGGCGTCGCGCGCGACGACCAGCTTGCCGAGGCGCGCGTGCGGGATCTTACGGGCCTCGGCCCACCTGTACAAAAGTTCCTGTCCGCGGACACACGTCCGGGCCTTGAGCGAGCCCGGCGCATAGTAGAGCCCGCTGTGGATCACCCCGCTGTTGCGGCTCGACACCCCCGCGCCCTCGCGAGCCTCGCGCTCGAGCACGAGGACCTCCCGGCCGCCGCGGGCGAGCGCCGAGGCGATCGCGCAGCCGACGACGCCCGCGCCGATCACGACGACCTGCACGCGATCGCCCTGCGGCGAGTTGTCGCCCGACTCCGCCACGGCCTTAAACCTTACCAGCGACCGGCTTGCGCGGGCGATCCCCGGGCTTTAAAAGGACTCGCACGGCCCGCCGATGGAACTGCACATCATCAGCCACACGTTCAAGACCGACGGCGAGTGGGAGACGATCGACACCTGCTGGCACAGCCCGTTCTTTTACTGGCAAAAGAACGGCGTGCGGGTGACGCCGCCGGTCCCGCTGCGGATCGTCGTGTTCGGCCGGGTCGTCGACGAGTCGGACGAGGGCTGGATCAACGAGGGCGGGGCCAGCGCGATGCTGCTGCAGCGCGTCCAGGCCCGCGGCGCCCGCGGGCAGACGATCCGGATCGAGATCGGCGAGGAGATCACCGAGGCCGCCCGGACCTGAGGCGGCCCCGGCGGGCGCGCCTCACTTCTTCTCGGGCTCCTGATACCAGGTCAGCGCGTCGAGCATCGAGCTCGTGCCGGTGATGTCGCTCATCTCGACCTTGACGCCCTTGTCGCTGAAGAACAGGTCGTTGGCGACCAGCGGGTTGCGGCGCTGGGCGATGAAGAGGATCGGCTCGGCGGCGCGGGTGTAGCCGAGCTGGACGATCGCGTTCGGCAGCCAGCGGCCGGTGTCGCCGAACTTGAACTCGCGCGTCAGGCGGTAGAACCCCTCGTGCGGCAGCTTGATCAGCGACGACTCCCAGCCGTACGAGACCTTCGGCACCTTCACGCCCGGCATCTGGAACCGCCACTGGTTGTGGATGTTCTGCACCGGCAGCAGCACCGACGCCGGGGCGAACTCCGCGTCGGTACGGATCAAGATCAGCATGTTGGGGGCGACCGTCGCCTCGTGCTCGGGCAGGAACTTGGTCGTCTTGTAGATCCCCGGTTGGTACTGGAAGGCCATGGCGTGCGAACACTACAGAAGACGGCCGGGCCAGAAAAGCCGAAAATAGCCGCCCGTCCGGGCGGCGGCCGCGGCGGTCCCGGGGGTGCCTCAGGTCACGTCCGCGCGGGCTGCGGACCGCCCGGCGCCTCGCCGCGGATCTGCCCTCCGGCGCCCGCGGGGCCGCGATCTCCCGCCCGCCGCCGCCGCCGAGGCCCGGCCCCGCGCCGGCGGGCGCCGCCGCAGGGCGCCGGCATTTCCCGCGCATCCGCGCTTGTCACCGCCCGCCCCGGTTGTGTTACCACTTCCCGGCCGCCGTGTCTGACTCCGTCATTGTCGTCAACGCCGATGGACCCGAGACGCGGGTCGCTCTGATCGAACAAGGCATCTTGTCCGAGTTTTACGTCGAGCGCGAGCGTGAGCGGGGCACCGTCGGCAACGTTTACAAGGGTAAGGTCCTGCGCGTGCTCCCGGGCATGCAGGCCGCGTTCGTCGACATCGGCGAGGAGAAGGCCGCGTTCCTGTACGCCGGCGACATCGCGCTCCCCGGCCAGGGCGAAAAGGAGGTCGCGCTGCGGGCCGTCGGCGGCGAGGACGACGACGAGGCGCCGCCGCGCCGCTCGGGTCGCAACGCCGACATCACCGAGCTCGTCCGCCCCGGCCAGGAGATCCTCGTCCAGGTCGTCAAGGATCCGATCTCGAGCAAGGGCGCGCGGATCACCACGTACATCTCGCTGCCCGGGCGCAACGTCGTGTTCATGCCGACGGTCAGCCACATCGGGATCTCGCGCCGGATCGCCAGCGACCGCGAGCGCCGCCGCCTGCGCCGTCTGATCGACCAGGTCCGCCCCGCCGGCTCGGGCTTCATCGTCCGCACCGTCGCCGAGGGCGCCAGCAACGGCCAGGTCCGCGCGGACATGGATTACCTGCTGCGCCTGTGGGAGAACATCAAGTTCAACGAGCGGCTGCAGCGCGCGCCGGCGCTGCTCTACCGCGACCTGAACCTGATGCTCCGGGTCGTCCGCGACAACCTCTCGCCCGACTTCAAGAAGGTGATCGTCGACGACCGGATCGCGCACGACAAGGTCGTCCGCTTCATCTCGGCGTTCATGCCCGAGCTGCAGGATCGCGTCGAGCTGTACGCCGGCCGCGAGCCGATCTTCGACGGCTACGGGATCGAGCTCGAGATCAACCGCGCGCTCGAGCGCAAGGTCCAGCTCAAGAGCGGCGGCTCGCTGGTGTTCGACCAGGGCGAGGCGCTGACCGCGATCGACGTCAACACCGGCAAGTTCGTCGGCGCCAAGGGCAAGACCCTCGAAGAGACGATCACCCAGACCAACCTCGAGGCCGCCGAGGAGATCGCCGACCAGCTGCGCCTGCGCAACCTGGGCGGCCTGGTGATCATCGACTTCATCGACATGGACAAGGAGTCCAACCGGCGCAAGGTCTACCGCAAGCTCCAGGACGTGCTGCGCCGCGACCGCGCCAAGGCGCACATCACCAAGATCTCCGAGATGGGCCTGGTGGAGATGAGCCGCAAGCGGACGAAGGAGAGCCTCCTCCGCCTGTTGACGGCCCCCTGCGAGGTCTGCAACGGTAAGGGCTACACCAAGAGCCCGTCGACGATGTGCTACGAGATCCTGCGCGAGATCCGGCGCGAGGGCCCGCACCTGACGGGCGACACGATCATCGTCCAGGCCTCCCCCGCCGTCGCCGAGCTGATGAACGGCCCCGAGATCGCCGCCGTCGACAACATGGTCAAGCGGCTGCAGAAGGGCATCGACATCCAGGGCCGCAAGGACTTCCACATCGAGCACTACGAGATCCGCTCGAAGAACAAGAGCCGCGGCGGCGGCGACTAAAAACCCCGAGAGGAGCCCCCCGACGTGGCCAAACCGCTGGAGCGACGCCGTAGCGAACGATTCGAGGTCAACGCCGAGTTCGCCGAGCTCGAGCCCGGCAGCCTCTCCTACGTCAGCAACCTCAGCGAGCAGGGCGTGTTCATCAACACCAAGAACCGCCTGCCCGTCGGCTCCGCGCTCGACCTCTGCTTCACCGTCCTGCTCGACGACCCCGTCGTCATCACCGGCACCGGCCGCGTCGTCCACCACCGCGACGAGCCGCGCGGCATGGGCGTCGCCTTCGGCAACCTCAGCGCCGTCATGCAGCTGCGGGTGATCGACGCGATCGCCTGGCACCGCACCCGCCTCGCCTCCAAGTCCGCCGGCCCGGGCTTCCGCACCCGCGAGCTGACCGCCGAGGAGCTCGCCCAGCTCGAGTCCGAGGACGCCCAGGCCAGCGGCTCCTACACGAGCCTCAGCGCCTCCGCCGTGATGGCCGACGACAGCCTGCCCGCCGCCGCCCGCTCGAGCCTCGGCGCCGCCTCGCGCGAGGACAGCGACACCATCCCGCCGCCGCCGCCGATGCGCCGCGCCGCGCCGCCGCCCCCGAGCCAGCAGCAGGCCCCGCGCAAGCCGCCGCCGCCGCCTCCGCCGCCGAAGGACGACGAGTACGAGGACTTCTGACGCGCCTGCGCCGGCCCCCGCGCCCGCGCGGAGGGTCGCGTCCGCGCGGGCGTCCGCGCGTCTTGCGGGTCCGGCACAAATCAGCATAGTGGACGCGTGAGCATCTCTCGCCGGCTCTTCGACCTCGCGCGGTCCAACCTCACCGACTTCTCGCAGGCCTTCCGCAAGGGCGACGTGCTCGAGGGGCTCAGCGAGGAGGAGCGGCGGGCGATCGACGAGGAGGTCGCCAAGGAGACCGTCGGCGCCAAGGCCGGCCGGCGCGCCCGCCAGGTCCGCGACGCCGCCGAGGAGGCGTGGGAGCGGGCCTTCGAGGCCGCCCAGGCCCGCGCCCAGGGCGGCGCGCCCCCGACGCGCAAGCACAACTCCGAGGCCGACCGCCTCCGCTGGTACCGAACCCTCGAGCTCCAGCCCGGCGCGACCCTCGAGGAGGTCCGGAAGTCCTACCGCCGCCTGCTTCGCCAGTACCACCCCGACCGCTTCGCCAAGGACCCGGAGAAGTACAAGGTCGCCACCGAGGTGACGCGCAACATCACGGAGGCCTACGAGGGCCTCTCGGCGCTGCTCGGCCAGTGAATCGCGCGCGGCTTCGCGGTACCTTCGGCCGCCCCGAGGACCGACGTTGACCGCCCGCCCCGCGAAGCCCAAGCCCGCCGCACGACCGAAGACGCAAGCCGCCCAGGCCGACAAGCACGCGCTCTACGAGCGCGCCGTCCAGGACCCGGCGAGCGACGTCAAGTTCTTCACCCGCACCTACCGCAAGCTGCGCGGCGCCGACCCGGTCTCGCTGCGCGAGGACTTCTGCGGCACCGCGGTGCTGTGCCTCGCCTGGGCCAAGAGCAGCGGCGAGCGCACCGCGGTCGGCGTCGACCTGTCGCAAGAGACGATCAACTGGGGCCTCGAGCACCGGATCGTCCCCGCCGGCCGCGAGGTCGCGTCCCGGATCTCGCTCCTGTGCGCCGACGTCCGCGAGGTCAAGAAGCCCAAGGTCGACGTCGCCTGCGCGCTCAACTTCTCCTACTACTGCTTCAAGCAGCGCCAGGACCTGCTCGACTACCTCCGCGCCGTGCACGCCGGCCTCAACAAGGACGGCGTGTTCTTCATGGACCTGCTCGGCGGCACCGAGGCGATCATCGAGGGCTCGGTCGACAACGACCACGGCGAGTTCATCTACCGCTGGGAGCAGGCCCGCTTCGACGCGCTGACCCACGACTTCCTCTGCCACATCCACTTCCTGTTCCCCGACGGCTCCAAGCTGCTCAACGCCTTCACCTACGACTGGCGCCTGTGGATGGCCCCCGAGCTGCGCGACCTCCTGCTCGAGGCCGGCTTCTCCAGGGTCCACTTCTACTGGGAGAAGACCAACGCCGAGGGCGAGGGCACCGGCTCGTTCTACGAGCCCGACTACGTCGAGAACCAGGAGATCTGGTGGACCTACCTCGCCGCCGAACGCTAGACCCGCCTGTCCTTCGTACCATGCCCAAAAAGCCAGCCAAAAAGCCCACCGAGAAGCCGGCCGTCAAGGCGAAGAAGAAGCAGCCGGTCGCCCCGAAGAAGGCGCGCCCGACCCTCGCCGACCGCGCCGACAAGTTCGCGCTCTACCAGCGCTCGGTCCAGTCGCCCGGCGTCGACATCGCCTTCTTCGACGCCGAGTTCCGCAAGCACCGCGGCCGCGTCCCGCGGACCGTCCGCGAGGACTTCTGCGGCACCGCGCTGTTCTCCGCCGAGTGGTGCAAGACCGACCCGCAGCGGACCGCGCTCGGCGTCGACCTCGACGGCCCGACGCTCGAGTGGGGCCGCAACAACACCCTCGCCGCCGCCCCGCCCGACGCCGCCGAGCGCGTCACGCTCGTCCAGGCCGACGTCCGCGACACGAAGCTCGGCAAGAGCGACCTGATCGTGGCGATGAACTTCAGCTACTGCGTATTCAAGACCCGCGACGAGCTGCGCGGCTACCTCGCCGCCGCCCGCGAGAACCTCGTCGACGACGGCGTGTTCGCGCTCGAGGTCTACGGCGGCACCGAGGCGGTCGTCGAGCTGACCGACGAGCGCGAGCTCCGCGGCGGCCTCGTCTACGTGTGGGAGCAGGAGAAGTTCAACCCGATCGACCACCACACGCTGTGCCACATCAGCTGGCGCTTCCGCGACGGCTCGGAGCTGCGCCGGGCCTTCACCTACGACTGGCGCCTGTGGACCCTGCCCGAGCTCGGCGAGCTCCTGCGCGAGGCCGGCTTCTCCGACGTCCGCTACTACTTCGAGCGCGTCGAGGCCGAGGACGAGGACGACGAGTACATGACCGGCACCGGCGAGTTCGTCGAGCACACCGAGATCGAGAACCAGGAGGCCTGGCTCGGCTACGTGCTCGCGCTCAAGTGAGCCGGCCTCTGCCGGGCCCTCACACCTCGAGCGTCGCCACCAGGTCGTTCGCGTCCGCCTGCGTCACGCGGGCGCGGACGAACTCGCCGACCTTGCCGGTCCCGTCGGTCAGCACGACCTTCCCGTCGATCCCCGGCGCCTGGCCCTCGTGGCGGCCGTCGAGCAGGAACTCGGACTCTTCCGACTCCCCGTCGATCAGCACCTCGAGCACCTCGCCGACCATCTCCTCGTGGCGCGCCAGCCGGATCTCCTCCTGCAGCTCCATCAGCGCCAGCCGGCGCTCCTCGGCCAGCTCGGGCGACACCCGCGACGGCAGCAGCGCCGACGGCGTGCCCTCCTCGCGCGACCACGGGAACACCCCGAGGTGGTCGATCGCGCCCTCCTCGACGAAATCATAAAGCCGCTGGAACGCGGCCTCGGTCTCGCCGGGGTGGCCGACCAGCATCGTCGTCCGCAGCCAGATGTAGTTGCTCTGCGCGCGCAGCCGCTCGACCAGGTTGCGGACCACCTTCTCGGTGTACCCGCGGCGCATCTTCTTGAGCACCTCGGTGTCGACGTGCTGCAGCGGCACGTCGAGGTAGGTCGCGATCTTCGGCTCGCCCGCGATCATCGCCAGCAGCTCGTCGCTGCAGGTCGTCGGGAACGCGTAGTGCAGCCGGATCCACCGCAGGTCCTTGACGCCGACCAGACCCTGGAGGAGCTGCTCGATCGACCGCGGGTCGTCGAGGTCGGTGCCGTAGGTCGTCAGGTCCTGGGCGACCAGGCAGATCTCGCGGGTGCCCTGGTCGGCGAGCATCTCGGCCTCGCGGACGATGCTCTCGACGGTGCGGCTGCGCTGCGGCCCGCGCAGCTTGGGGATGATGCAGAACGCGCACGGCCGGTCGCAGCCCTCGGCGATCTTGACGTACGCGCTGTGCCGCTTGCCGCTGATCTGGCGCGGCGTCGTGTGGTCGTAGAGGTACGCGCGCCGGCCGAGCGGGCTGACCGCCATGCGCGGCGCCTGCTCGGACAGCACCTGCGCCAGCCCGAGCATGTCGGCCGAGCCGAGGAAGTTGTCGACCTCGGGCATCTCCTCGGCGAGCTCCTTCGAGTAGCGCTGGCTGAGGCACCCGGCGACGACCAGCCGCCGCTTGCCCTCCTTCGCCTGCGCGAGCTCCAGGATCGTGTCGATCGACTCCTTCTTGGCCTCCTCGATGAAGCCGCAGGTGTTGACGACCAGCGTGTCCGCCTCGTCCGGCGTGTCGACCAGCGTGTGCCCCTGGTCGCGCACGACCCCGAGCATGACCTCGGTGTCGACCTGGTTCTTGGGACAGCCGAGAGAGACGAAGTAGACCTTCTTCGGCGCGGGTGCGGGCGCGGACATGGCGAGGCAAGAGAGCACGCCCGCCCGCGAGAATCAACGCTCGTCGGCCAAGACCTTGCGCACGGCCCCGCGCCGCCCGCCGCGCCGCCGGACCCGCGATCGCCTGACTCCGACCGCCCGACTTCGACCGTTCAGGAGCCCTGGGGCGCGTCCGCCGGCGCCATCATCTTCTTGCAGGCGCCGCCCGCCTTCTCCAGCCCCGCCGCCCGCAGCTCGCGCCCCGTCGGCCCCGGCCCCAGCAGCGCCCGCTTGCCCTCGCCGTGCTCCGCCCCGAGCACGTCGCGCAGGTACGCCTCGTAGTTGAACGTGTCCGAGTGCTCCGGCGTGTGGCACTCCAAACACACCTCGACGGGCGTGTCGCGGCGGATTCCGAACGCCTTGCCGCCCTTCTCCGGCCGCTCCGTGTGCAGGCTCCCCGGGCCGTGGCACACCTCGCACTGGACGTCCTCCAGCCCGACGTGCTCGACGACCTCCGACCCGCCCGGCTTGCGGAACCCGGTCACGTGGCAGCCGATGCAGCTCAGGTCGTACTGCTTGTTGACCTTGACCAGCGTCTCGTAGGCGCCCGCGTGGCGCGTCGTCTCCCAGTGCGCGAGCTCCTTGTCGTGGCACGCCCCGCACTGCTCGTCGCCGACGTAGCCCGCCTGGCCCTTGGGCGGCGGCGGCGGCTTGACGCCGGTGAACCGCGCGAGGTTCTGCGCGGCCACCCAGGCGTCGTAGGCGGTGAGCGCCGCGGCGCCGTCGGCGTCGGCCGGCAGCTTGCACGTGATCTTCACCTGCTCGAACGTCACCGCGACCGGCCCCGACGGCGCCGCGTCCTGCTCGAGCGAGGCCGCCAGCGCGGCGCGCTCCTGCTCGAGCCGCGCGATGTACCCCGCGTCGGCGCCCGGGTCGGCCTTGAACTTGGCGAGCCGCGCGTCGAGCCGCTCGAGCTCCTTCGCCCGCGCCGCCGCGGTCGGCAGCATCGCCCACTGCGACGGGCCGGGCAGAGCGGTCAGCGCCGCCGGGTCGATCGACAGCCGCACGTGCGCGAGCGTCTGCGCCTGGTCGCCGGGCTCGACGATCCACCCGTGGCCGACCCGCGTCGCCGGCGCGCCGAGCCGCGTCTTCTCGTGACCCTCCGGGACGCCGACGACGACGATGTCGGCCCCGGGCACCCGCTCGGCGACGTCGACCGCCGCGTGCCGCGTCCCGTGGACCAGCACGACGACGACGTCGGCCCCGTCCTTGCGCAGCGCCTGGACCTCGCGCGCCGCCGCGGCCTCGATCGGCTCGAGCTCGCCGAACTGCTTGAGCGCCAGCGGGCTCGGCTCCTGCACCGCCGTCACCCCGACCTGCAGCGCCGGCTTGCCGTCCGCCCCGGGCACGTCGACGATCCGCCGCGCCTGCACGCCGAGCCCGTCGAGCCCGCGGCTGTTGGCGAGCACCCGCGGCAGCGGCCACTTCTCGAGCGCCTGCTTCGCCAGCGGGCTCGCCAGGTCGGTCGCCCCGACGCCCGACACGAGGTCGTCGCCGAGCGCCGAGAACCGCCCCTGCAACGCCGCCGCCCGCTGGTACGCCTGCTCCCACGCCGCCTCGTCGCGCGGCGCCTCCGGCCCGGCCGGGTCGGGGAACAAGAGCCCGCCCGGCTCGACGATCACCCGCCGCTGCGGGTCGACCCCCTTGCCGAGGAAGCCGAACACGTACTGCAGCCCGCCGAGCGGCTCGGTCGTGCAGCCGCACGGGGCGACCGCGCCGAGCACCCGCCCGAACGCGACGACATCGACGACCACCCGCGCCGGCGCCGCAGTCGGCGGCGGGTCCTTCGGCGGGTCGGCCGGGCTCGGACCCTGGCCGCCGGGGCCGCAGGTCGCGCAGGCGAGGGAGGCGCAGGCGAGGGAGGTGGAGGTGACGAGGCCCGCGAGCCCGGCGATCGAGCGGGTCCGGCGGCGGGAGGGCAGGGAGATCTTCATGAGTTCGCGCGGGGGGTGGAGATCTTAGATCGCGCCGCCCGAGGCGCCGCACACGGGGAGGGGACATAGCGCACGTCCGCGCCGGCCCCGGTGGCTTTGCCGGGCCGCCGCGCCGCGGTATACGCCTCCGCCGGCGACGCTCCCGGACCCCTCCCGGTCCCTGCGCGCGCCGACTTGACCCGCGAAGGCGAGGCCGTTTAGGCTTCGCACCCCTTTTCGCCTTCGCCCGCAGATCCCTCTCAGAGCAGCAGTCATGGCCGTCAAGATCAGGCTCGCCCGCATGGGCTCCAAGAAGCGCCCCTACTACCGCATCGTCGCCGCCGACGCCCGCAGCCCGCGCGACGGCCGCTTCCTCGAGCGCCTCGGGACCTACGACCCGCACGCCGAGTCCGTCGTCCTCGACAACGCGCGCGTCGAGTACTGGCAGAGCGTCGGCGCGTTCGCGACCACCACGGTCGAGCGCCTGCTCCGCCGCGCCCGCAACATCGCCGCCGGCAAGGCCCCGCGCGCGGCCAAGCCGAAGACCAAGAAGTCGGACAAGAAGTAGGGCTGAGCCCGCCTCGCTCCGCCGCACGACCCCTGTGCGGCGGCGCGCCTATCCCTGGAGGCACCCATGCCCGCCCCGTCCGCGAACATCTCCCTCAAGGACCTCGTCGAGTTCCTCGCGCGCGCCCTCGTCGACCACCCCGAGCAGGTGCACGTCGCCGAGATCGCCGGTGAACAGACCGTGGTGCTCGAGCTCCGCGTCGCCCGCGACGACCTCGGCAAGGTGATCGGCAAGCAGGGGCGCACCGTCAAGGCGATGCGCGCCCTCCTCAGCGCCGCCTCCGCCAAGCTCCGCAAGCGCGCCGACCTCGAGATCCTCGAGTAAGCCCGTGCCCACCGCCGACGCGATCGCCGTCGCCGAGCTGACCGCGCCGCACGGCGTCCGCGGATGGGTCCGCGTGCACCTCTACGACCCCGCCTCGGCGGCCCTCCGCCCCGGCCTGCACGTCGAGCTGCGCCCGCCCGAGGGCGCGCGCACGTCCGCCGCGGTCGCGACGGAGATCCTCGCCGTCGACCCCGTGCCCGGCAAGGCGGTCCTGCGCGTCCACTTCGCCGCGATCGCAGATCGCGACCGCGCCGAGGCGCTGCGCGGCTACGAGGTCTGGGTCGACCGCGACGACCTGCCCGCGCTCGACGACGACGAGTTCTACCTCGCCGACACGCTCGGCCTGCCCGTCGAGCGCGCGCTCCCGGACGGCGCCGTCCAGCCCCTCGGCGTCGTCGTCGGCGTCACCAGCAACGGCATGCAGGACCTGCTCGAGGTCGAGTGGACCCGCCCGGATGGCCGCAAGGACACCTGGCTGCTGCCGGCGCTGCCGCAGTTCATCGTCGACGTCGACGCCGCCCGCCTGCGCGTCGAGCTGCCGCTCGGCCTCCTGCCCGACGCGCTCGAGGCCGCCGGAGCGGGGCCGTGACCGCCCCGACCTTCGAGGTCTTCACCCTGTTCCCCGCCGCGATCGCGGGCTTCCTCCGCGGCGGCCTGGTCGGCAAGGCGGTCGAGCAGGGCCGCGTCGCCGTCCACTGCACCGACTACCGCGAGTTCACGACCGACCGCTACCGCACCGTCGACGACGCCCCGTACGGCGGCGGCCCTGGCATGGTGATGAAGATCGAGCCCGTCGTCGCCGCGCTCGAGCACGTCACCGCCGCGCGCGGGCCGATGCACCGGATCCTCCTGACGCCCTCGGGCGCCCGCTTCGACCAGCGCGCCGCCGAACGCCTGGCCCGGCTGCCGCGGATCGGCCTCCTGTGCGGCCGCTACGAGGGCATCGACGACCGCGTCCGCGAGCACTTCGTCGACGAGTGCCTGTCGCTCGGCGACTTCGTGCTGAACGGCGGCGAGATCGCGGCGCTGGCGATCGTCGAGGCCGTCTCGCGCCTGCACGAGGGCGTGCTCGGCAACCCCGAGTCGGCCGCCCGCGACAGCTTCGCCCTCGAGGACATGCCCGAAGGGCCAGGCGGCGCCTGGCTCGAGTTCCCGCAGTACACCCGCCCGCCGAGCTTCCGCGGCCTCGGCGTCCCCGAGGTCCTGCTCGCCGGCGACCACGCCGAGGTCGCCCGCTGGCGCCGCGTCCAGGCCTGGCGCCGCACCTGGGCGCTGCGCCCCGACCTGCGCCCGCCCCGGCGCCGCCCCGACGCCGCCCCGCTCGTCCTCGCCGCCGTGTTCGAGCGCCCCGACCTGCCCGAACGGACAGCCGTGCTCGCCGCCCTCGCGCCGCTCGCCCGGGCCGCCGACGCCCGCCTCGTCGCCGTCGGCGCCAGGCTCCCGGGCGCCGCCCGCAGCCTCAAGGATCTCCGCAAGTCGCTCCGTCGCCAGCACGGCAAGTCCCCGCGCCTCGTCGGCCTCGGCCCCGCGCCGGCCCTCCCGGTCGCCGACTCCGCCGCGTCGCTGCTCGACCTGCTCGCCGCGACCGGCGAAGGAGATCTCTCCGCACCCCTCGTCCTCGTCGTCCCCATCGCGGCCGCGAAGACAGGAGATCTCGCACAAACCGCGCCGACGACCCCGCAAGAGCCGCTCTCCGGCGCCCTACAGGCCGCGGAAGGCCTCGAAGCGGTCTTTGCGCCGCGCGCCGTCGGCGACGCGGACGCGATCAACGGACTTGCACAAACGCCCGCGATGTTTGACTCTTCCGGCCCCCAGCGGGTGCACCTGGCAGCCGATCTCGCCGCCGCAGCGCTCGCCGAACTTTGTCCTGCCCGCTCCACGATTTCCTCGGAGCTCCGCCATGAGCAACAGCAACCCGTTGATTGAAGCGATCGAGGCCTCCTACAAGCGGAGCGACGTCCCCGAATTCCGTCCCGGCGACACCATCCGCGTGCACGCGAAGATCTCCGAGGGCGGCAAGGACCGCATCCAGGTGTTCCAGGGCGTCTGCATCCACCGAAAGCGGGGCGGCGCCCGCGGCTCGTTCACCGTCCGCAAGATCTCCCACGGCGTCGGCGTCGAGCGCGTCTGGGCGGTCAACTCCCCCCGCGTCGTCAAGATCGAGCTCGTCAGCCGCGGCAAGGTCCGCAAGGCCAAGCTCTACTACCTGCGCAACCTCAGCGGCAACGCGGCCCGCATCCGCGCCCGCCTCGGCGGCTACGGCAGCGAGGTCCTCGCCGGCGGTGAGACCAGCGAGTCGACCGGCTCGAGCGAGTAGAGCCCCATGGCCGCGCCGTCCACCCGGGCGCGCGGCCTGCAATGCGAGGCCCTGGCCGCGCGCTTCCTCGAGGCGCGCGGCCTCGTCGTCGTCGATCGCAACGTCCGCGCCGGCGGCGTCGAGCTCGACCTCGTCGCGCTCGCTCCGGCCGGCACCGTCGACCGCGTCGACACGGCCGTGTTCGTCGAGGTCCGCAGCCGCGAGGACGACCGCGCCGGCCTGCCCGAGGAGACCATCGACGCGCGCAAGCAAGCCAGGCTGCGGCGCGGCGCGGCGGCCTGGCTCGTCGGCCGACAGCTGTGGGAGCAGGTCGCGGTCCGCTTCGACGTCGTCAGCGTGATCTTCGGCGGCGAAAACACCGAGGCCCCGAAGATCACCTGGATCCCCGGGGCCTTCGAGTCGTGACGCCCGGCGTCGCCGGACGCTCAGTTGGTCGTCGTCATCGGCATCGGCGCCGGCATCATCGCGTCCTCGCAGATCGGCTTGCCGGTCTGCGGGTCGGTCGGCAGCGCGGCGCACTCGGTGGCGAGCTGGTCGACGGTGCCCTGCGACAGGTCGTCCTCACAGACGCACAGCTTCTGGCAGCAGAACTCGCCGAGCTTCTGGATCTGCACGCACTTGAAGCTGCCGGCGCAGTTCGAGTCCTTGGCGAGGACCTGCTTGGTGATGCCGCCGTCCTGGCAGTCCGCGTCGCTGGCGCAGGTCTTCGCGCACATCGAACGCTCGAGCACGTACTGCGACGACAGCCGGCACGTGTTCGACCCGGTCTCACACACGAACTTGGTCTTCGTCGGGTCGGCCGTGTTGCACTGCGCGTCGTCCGTGCACGGCGTCATCGGCGGGGCCGACTCATCGGCGTACACGCAGAGCAGATCGTTGCAGCTCAGCGCCGGGAACGTCACCACCTTGCTGTCCGGGGGGTCGACGTCGCCGTGGTTGCAAGGCGCGCCCACGTCGCCCTTCGGGCAGGCGCTCAGGAGCGGGACGAGGAGCAGGGCGCCCAACGCGTTGGCGACGGTGCGCAAGAAGGCAGGCGTGCGAGTAGCTTGCATGTGGCGTCTCAGTCTTGGCGGCCGAAAGGGGCCTCCATCGTACACGGCCGGACCATAGGGTCAAGCGCCGGAACAGCGGCAAAACCCGCGCACGGCCATCAGACAGCGACTTTTTGGCCCGCGTGCGCCGGCCCATGAGCGCCCGTGTCCGCTCCCGCGGGGGATCTCTCGCGGGCGATCTCCAGACGGCCCCGACAGACCGCTCAGCCACTCCGAACGGCTCCTCTGACCTCATCCCAGGATCCGTGTAAAAAATCACGTGGCGAGCGCGGGTGCCGCCCGGAAATTCCGGCTCGAACCCCGAACTTCCGCCAGATCGCCGCCGGGTGCCCCGCGTTGCTCCTCCACCGCGCCGCCACGGCGCGACCCCGCATCGTGTCCACTCCCGCGCGAAAACCTCCGCCACGCCCCGCCGCATCCTCGCGCCTCGACCAAAAAACCCCGCCGACCTGGCCCTTGCGGCTGCGAGCGCGCCGCTGGTATCGTCCGAAAACCCCTGTGAAGGCCCGGCGTGCGCCGACCACGTCCGCCCACCTCCGGCCTGCAATTTTGTGATTGAGGGTCTGCTCTCGGATCGCCCAAACTCCGCTCGCTGAGGACGCAACGACCGCATGAAATCGCTCCGCCACCTGACGTCCATCTCTCTTCTCAGTCTTTGCGCCACGTGGGCCCTGTACTCGGCGCCGGCGGAGGCTGGTCCGCCGCCGCCGGCCAAGGTGCCCCCGCCGTCGGGCGGCCCCGCTGTCCCGCCGCCGTCGGGCGGCGCCGTGCCCCCGCCGTCGGGCGGGCCGGTGGTCGGCACGAGCAACCCCAGCGGCGCGGCGACCGGCGTGCTCGTCGAGGCCGAGGACAAGTACAAGGCCGAGGACTACCAGGGCGCGGCCGTCATCTTCCACGCCGTCGCCTCCGGCAAGACCCCCGGCGACAAGCTGCGCGCCCAGTTCTGGCTCGGCAAGGCGCTGTACAAGCTCGACTTCTTCGCGGTCAGCCTCGCGGTCTTCAGCGAGATCGTCACCGCCGGCCCGACGCACCCGTACCACAAGCTGACCCTGCCGTGGCTCGCCTCGCTCAGCCGTGAGCTGCCCGAGGGCGCCGGCGTGCTCGAGAAGGTCGGCACCTACAAGCCGACCGAGCTCGAGGACTCGGCCTTCGACGAGGTCCGCGACGAGCTCTACTACCTGCTCGGCCGCTTCTACTACCAGAAGGGTGACCTCGGCCAGGCGATCGCGCTGCTCGGCCAGGTCCCCGACAACAGCGAGTACTACATCCCGGCCCAGTTCTTCCTCGGCGTCGCCGAAACCCGCGAGTTCCACGGCCCGCAGGCCGTCGATGCCTTCAAGAACGTCCTCCGCAAGAACATCCAGCTGCGCGAGCAGTTCGCCAAGGACAAGAAGAAGCGCAAGGCCGAGGTCAAGGCCAAGAAGAAGCTCGCCAAGAAGAACAAGGGCAAGCAGCTCGCCGGCGAGATCGAGGAGCTCAGCTACGAGGAGGAGATGCAGCGCTACGAGGAGCGCGCCAACCTCGCGCTCGGCTACATCTTCTACCAGGTCGGCAAGTACGAGACGGCCCTCAAGTACTACGACAAGGTCCCGCTCGAGTCGCCGTACTGGCTCGACTCGATCCTCGCGTCCGCCTGGACCGAGTTCCGCCTCGTCGAGGTCGAGCCCGAGAAGGCGAACATGCACTACCAGCGCACGCTGGGGTACATCCACACGCTCAACGCGCCGTTCTTCTACGACTACCTGTACCCGGAGTCGATCATCCTCAAGGCGGTCACGTACTACTTCAACTGCCGCTACCAGCCCGCGAAGCTGGCGATCGAGGAGTTCAACCGCCGCTACCCGAAGACCCGCGACGACCTCAAGGACCTGCTCGCCAAGGCGCCCGAGGACTTCACGCTGTTCGAGCTCAGCGTCAAGATCCGCAACAGCGAGTCCAACCTCGACCCGTTCGTCGAGGAGGTCGCCCAGAAGTCGCTGCAGGACAAGACCCTCGAGAAGAACTACGCGTTCGTCAACGAGCTGGTGCGCGAGCAGCAGTCGCTCGAGGACACCAAGCCCGACTTCAAGAGCAGCCCGCTCGCCGAGCTGATCACCGAGAACCTCGACGGCCTGCTCTCGCTCGCCAAGGAGTCGACCGGCGCGCTGGCCCGCAACCGCCTCACCCAGCAGATCCAGCAGATCAACGACCTCGAGCGCGAGGCGATCAAGATCGAGTACGAGATCTTGAACCGCATCAAGGCCGGCGACGCCGGCGCGGCGACCGACCGCCGCCCGCAGCGCCCGAAGATCGACTCGGAGCACGAGATCTACCGCTACAACGGCGAGTACTGGAAGGACGAGCTCGGTTACTACAACTACCAGGTTACGAGCCGCTGCAAGGAAGAATAGCCGCGGCACTCGCCGGCGAGGTCAAGCGCGCGACCTCGCCGGCGTTTCGACAATAGGGAACAGCAACGGCCGGGTCCGCGGGACCCGCCCATCAGAGGTGAGAGGTCCATGAAGCCACACAGCCATCCCCGCAAGTTTCGCAAGCTGAACGTCCTGGGCGGCGTCTCTCTCGCGGTGGCCGTCCTCGGCGCCGCACCGGTTCAGGCCGCTCCCGCTGAGGCGGCCCCGGCCGAGGGCGGCGGCGATGAGAAGAGCGCCGTCAAGTACAACCGCAAGTCCGGCAAGGTCCGCACCAAGGACACGCTCGACACCAAGTTCAAGGAAGAGAAAGAGCGCCAGGAGAAGGAGACCAAGCGCAAGGTCGAGATGATGGAGGGCGCGGAGTTCGCCAAGAAGCGCGCCGCCGTCGCCCAGGAGATCGCCGACACCCAGATCGAGCAGCTCAAGCGGCTGCTCAAGGCGACCGACGTCTCGCACCCGGACTACCCCGACCTGCTGTTCCGCCTGTCCGACCACTTCCTCGAGAAGAAGGCCTACTTCGAGACCCAGGCCGGCGCGCTCTATGAGCCGATCTTCGAGGCCGAGGAGAAGAACCAGAAGGGCAAGGCCGACCAGCTCAAGGCCAAGCAGGCCAAGTTCGAGGCCCAGGCCAAGGAGGCCTCCGAGAACGCGGTCAAGCTCTACAAGGTCCTCGTCACCACCCCGCAGCTCGGCAAGTTCAAGCGCCTCGACGAGGCCCTGTACTTCTACGCGTTCGAGCTCGGCCAGCTCAAGCGCGAGCAGGAGATGAAGGACGCGTACATCCGGCTGATCCAGGACTTCCCGAGCAGCCAGTACATCCCGAACGCGTACCTGAGCTTCGCCGACTACTACTTCGGCCAGAACAAGATCGGCGACGCCCTCCAGCTGTACGAGAAGGTGATCACCTTCAAGGACAGCCCGGTCTACGCCTACGCCCTCTACAAGATGGCGTGGTGCCACCTGAACCCGGTCGGCACCGCGGACCCGCGCTACGACCTCAGCCTCGACTTCTTCGTCAAGACGATCACCGCGACCCTCGAGGGCCGCGCCGGCAGCGAGGCCAACGCCAAGCAGCTGCGCCGCGACGCCCGCCGCGACCTCGTCCGCGCGTTCGTCATGGCCGGCAAGCCCTCGAAGGCGTGGGAGTTCTTCCAGAAGGTCGGCGACGGCCCGAAGGAAGACGAGAACATGTCCCGCAAGATGATGGAGCTGCTCGCGGTCCAGTACTTCGGGCAGGGCATGTACACCGAGTCGACGTACACCTACCACAAGCTCCAGGAGCTGTTCCCCGACGACGCCCAGACCTGCGAGTGGCAGGGCCGCGTCGTCATCAACGCGCTGGCGACCGACAACAAGGACGTCCAGTGGACCGAGACCGCCCGCCTCGGCGAGTACTGGGAGAAGTTCAAGAACGGCAACCAGAAGGAGGCCATCAAGCGCAAGTGCCGGGACGAGACGCTCGACACGATGAAGCAGATGGCCACCGTGTGGCACGACGAGGCCGAGAAGACCAAGAGCGAGGCGACCTACGCGCTCGCCGAGAAGGCCTACGAGGGCTTCCTGAAGACCTTCCCGAAGGACAAGGACGCCTACGAGATCCAGATGTACTACGCGGAGCTCCTGTGGGCCCGCGCCGGCCACCTGATCGGCGACAAGAAGACCAAGCCCGAGGGCCTGACCAAGTTTCGCAAGGCCCACGACGAGTTCGTCAAGGTCCTCGAGATCAACCCCGAGGGTAAGTTCACCCAGGACGCCGCGTTCGCCCAGATGCTGGCGATGAAGAACGCCCTCGAGTACGACGAGACCGGCGGCCAGTCCAAGTCCTGCAAGACCAACGCCGAGGGCGTTTGCGTCTACCAGGACAAGGAGAAGAAGAAGAAGACCAAGAAGGACGAGAACACCAAGGCCGACACTTCGAACGAGTACCCGGAGTCGCCGTACACCGAGGACGAGACGAAGATGATCGAGGCGTACGACATCTACCAGAAGTACGTCAAGGACCCGAAGGACCCGGAGCTGCCGAAGATCGTCTACCACCGGGCCAAGATCATGATGGAGCACAACAAGTTCCAGGATGCCCGCCCGCTCCTGGAAGAGATGGTCGTCAAGTTCGACGGCACCATCTACGCCGCCTGGTGCTCCGAGATGCTGCTCGATGTCCTCACGATCAAGTGGGTCGACAAGAACAACAGCCCGGAGGATGCGCTCAAGGCGTCGGACGACCTCGAGAAGTGGGCCACCAAGATGCAGAAGATGAAGGTCTATCAGCATCCTGAGGCCGACCAGCTCCGCGAGGCGATCCCGCGGCTCCTCGCCGGCATCGGCTGGAAGAAGGGCATGGCCTACCTCGACGCCGGCCGCAAGGGCGACCCGAACGGCTTCCGCATGTGCGCGGAGCAGTTCCTGACCGTCTACAACGAGTACGGCGACGAGCACGAGAAGGCCTCGACGCTGATCTGGAACGCCGCCGAGTGCTACGAGGCCGCGTACCTGCTCGGTCAGTCGGTCCGCTGGCGCAAGTTCCTGCTCGAGAAGTTCCCGAACAGCGAGCACTACCAGAAGACCCTGTCGAACCTCGCCGGCAACTACCAGGCGATCGCGATGTACGACAAGGCCGCCTCGAACATGGAGGCCTTCGCCGAGAAGTACCCGAAGGACAAGCAGTCGCCGGACTTCCTGCGCAACGCCTACCTGTTCCGCCTCGGCCTCGGCCAGGACGACCTCGCGTCCGCCAACCTCGGCAAGTACGAGTCGGTCTACAAGAAGGACAACCCGGACCTCGCCGCCAAGATCTTCTGGTCGAAGTACGACATCCTCAAGACCGACGAGGACAAGCTCAAGCACGCCCAGGCGTACCTCCAGACCTACGGCAAGAACGGCGGCCTCGACCGGCGCATCGTCGCCGAGGCGAGCATCGGCCAGATCCTCTGGCGCCAGTCCTGCGAGAAGGGCCTGCTCTACGACTCGTGCATCAGCATCAAGCGCAAGAAGGCCCAGGCCGGCGACAAGGCGCGCGCCCAGGCCGAGGCGCTGAAGAAGAAGGCCAAGAAGGTCAACGAGAAGAAGAGCGGCGGCGGCACCTCCAAGAAGCAGGAGATCCCCGAGTTCTGCGGCGCCCCGACGTCCGGCATCATCACCGTCCACGACCGCAACAAGAAGAAGGCCGACGAGGCGCAGAAGTACTTCGACAGCGTCCTCAAGCTCGCCAAGGGCACGGTCAAGCTCCCCGAGGAGGACCGCGACCGCAAGGAGGACTACGTCAACGCCGTCGCGATGGCCAGCGTCTACAAGGCCGACCGCCAGTACGAGGAGTACCTCCGCATCGAGATGCCCGGCGGCCTCAGCTTCTTCGTCGAGGAGTGGAAGAAGGACTCCGGCCTCCCGAAGTGGGAGAAGGAGTACAAGGAGCAGCTCAAGAAGAAGGAAGACTCCGAGAAGCGCTTCCTCGACTTCTACAAGAAGAAGACCGAGATCGGTCAGGACCTGCAGAAGCAGTACGACGCGATCGTCGCCGCCAAGCAGAGCCCGTACTGGATGCTCGCCGCCGCCGCCCGCTCGGCGATGGTCTCGCAGAACTACGCCGACCAGCTGTACCGCGCCGAGGTCCCGAAGGAGTTCAAGACCGAGGACCAGGCCTACGCGTTCTGCGACGCGCTCGGTGACAAGGCCCTGCCGATCCAGGAGGACGCGGTCAAGAAGTTCTCGTACTGCCTCGAGCGGTCGACGACCTTCCAGTTCTTCAACGACTTCTCGCGCCTGTGCGAGGAGGAGCTCCAGCAGCGCGAGCCCGACAAGTACCCATCGACCGACGAGATCTTCGGCATTTCGCAGTACACGAGCAGCCGCCCCGACCGCGTCGAGGTCCAGCTCGACCTCGAGGGCGAGCGGCGCAAGCCCTCGGTCGGCGCTGATAAGCCCGCTGACAAGCCCGCCGAGACCAAGGCCGAGGACAAGAAGGAAGACGACGGCGAGGACGCCGAGTGAGGCGGGGCACCGCCAGCGAAGGAGCAACCACCATGCGTAACCTGATCAAGATCGCAAGCATCGGTGCCCTGGCTGTCGCCCTGACGGCCTGCGGGAAGAAGCCGGACGGCGGGACCGTGACGCCCGACGGCGGCAGCGGAGGCGGCGGCGGAGGCGGCGGCGGCGGTGCGGCCGGCGGCGGCGCCAACCCGGCCGAGGCCTCGAAGGAGGCCAAGGCCGACTTCCAGGACGCCGTCAAGACCTACCAGGCGGCCAAGGGCGACGGGAAGCTCAGCGGCGACGAGTGCGAGAAGGTCGCCGGCGCGTTCCAGAAGGTCTACAAGACCCACGGCGTGCAGATGGCGATCGCCCAGTTCAACTCGGGCGTCGTCCTCGAGGAGTGCGGCCAGACCGACAAGGCCGAGGGCATCTACGCCCAGCTGACCGCCCAGGCGCCGAAGTTCGACCTCGCCTACAACAACCTCGGGGTCATCTACTGGAAGAAGGGCCAGGAGGCCAAGGCGCTCGACATGTTCAAGAAGGGCGTCGAGGCCAACAAGCTCGCCGCCCGCGCCGCCCGCAACAACGTCGCCGGCCTGCTTCGCAACCAGTTCATCCTCAACAGCGACGTCAACGCGTTCGGCGAGGCCGAGAAGTCGATCCAGGGCGTCCTCGCCCTCGACTCGGGCAACCAGGCGGCCTACGAGAACCTCGCGCGCATCTACTACGACCGTGGCCACCGCAAGGACAAGTCGTACCTCGTGCTCGCGAACCTCGTCGTCACCCAGGGCGTCCGCGTCCTCAAGACCGACGGCCGCGAGTCCGCCGACCTCTACAACGTCCAGGGCCTGCTGCTCCTCGAGCGCCAGGACCAGGTCAACGCACTCAAGGCGTTCAAGGAGGCCGTCCGCGTCGAGCCGAACCACGTCGAGGCCAACCTCAACATCGGCTTCATCTCGATCCGCTTCCGCGACTACGCGACCGCAGAGAAGGCGTTCGAGACCGCCCTCAAGGACCAGCGGCAGGCCAAGAACGTCGAGGCGCACCTCGCCCTCGGCGTTGCCCAGCGCGGCCTCAAGAAGTTCAAGGAGGCCGAGAAGTCCTACAACACGGCGATCAAGCTCAACGCCAACGACCCGCGCGCGCTGTTCAACCTCGGCGTCCTCTACCAGGACCACATCGGCACCCAGGACGACGTCGACACCAAGAAGAACGAGGAACTGATCACGGTGGCCAAGGGCCACTACCAGAAGTTCATCGCGCTCGCGGGCAAGGACAAGCAGTGGTCGCAGCAGGTGCTGCTCGCCCAGGACCGGATCGCCACCATCGACCAGACCTTCGAGTTCAACAAGATCACCGCTGAACTCCTCAAGAAGGCCAAGGAGATGGAGGAGATGCAGAAGAAGCAAGAGGAAGAGGAGCGGAAGCGCCTCCTCGAGCTCGAGAAGCAGGCCCAGGAGGCCGAGGCCGCCGAGGCGGGCGGTGCTGCCCCCGCACCCGCCGCGCCGGCCAAGTAGCCCGCCGGGATCTGCGCCTGCGCGAGGGGCGGCCACCTGGCCGCCCCTTCTTTTTTTGCCGGCCCCCGGCCTTCCGGAGCGATCTCCCGTCCGCCAGGCCAGCACCGATCCCCGCGCCCGGCGTTTACAAGCCCGGCCCCGCCGATGTATCGTGGGCCAAAGTCCTGCTGACACGCAAAACGAGGTTCCCCATGCGGCTCGCTCTGTTCACCCTGCTGTCGACCCTCTTCGTCTCCACCTCGGCCTACGCCGCGCCGGCCAACGACCAGGAGGCCGACTCCGCGGCCATGAAGGGCAAGGGCGGCGGCGGCACCACCGTCTACGACTTCGACGACGACAACGTCGACGGCGAGCTGCTCTCGCCCGAAGGCGCAAACATCGCCTCCCGCGGCCGGACCAAGCACGCCAGCTTGATCACGATCCGCCCGCACTTCATCCCCGAGCTGATCAAGATGGCCAACGACGTGTGATCCCGCCCTCACGTCCTGTGCTTTCGCTCACTGTTCAACCCTGAAGATTCTCCCGCCGCCCGGGAACCCCGCTCGCCGCCCGCTGTCTCTGCCCGCGTACCCCGCTGGACCGAGGACCGACCATGTCCACCAAGACGCTCGCTATCAAGGTTTTCTACGGCGATCAGCTCGTCGACACGCAGACGCTGACGCAGGATG